>Ga0209979_1001068_pt1 | contig 32048 bp, 26 predicted proteins | sample AnhtaG_FD_183114 | JGI IMG/M metagenome (GOLD analysis project Ga0209979, IMG submission 183114) | Deep subsurface microbial communities from Anholt, Denmark to uncover new lineages of life (NeLLi) - Anholt_01485 metaG (SPAdes) (version 2) | ecosystem: Environmental > Aquatic > Marine > Oceanic... | reverse complement strand
GGAGTTGACCGTTATCCCGTCACCAAAACTTACTGCAGTGGCTCCGGTAAGGTTAGTGCCGCCAATGGTGGCCTCCAGTGTCGCCCCTTGCTCTCCAGAGTTGGGACTAACTGAGGTTACTGTCGGTAGCTCGGCAGGGCTAACCTGCAGGGTCACCGGCACTGTGGTGGAGGCCTCATCGGGGTCATTACTGGCGATAACTATTTCCGCGCTGTAATTACCCTCGGCAAGGCCGGTGGTATCTATGGTTACCGTTACCGAGTCCGAACTGCCTGATGCCACTGTGCCAGACGTGGGACTTTCATCCAGCCAGGAGCAATCGGCACTACTTACCGTGAAGGTTGCTGTTGCCTCATCGAGCAAGCTCTCTGCCGCATCATATACCTCTGCAGTAACCAGGTATTGTCCCACAATTGCGTCTGCTGACAGAGTATAGGTGAAGTTCTGGCTTACCACCGCTCCCGCTTCTACTGTTATCGTAGAGCTGTCCTCAAATACCGATGCCCCTTCGGGGTTCTGTACACTGACGGTAACATTGCCGTTGACCAGCGCCTCATCCCCACCATTGCCCACATCCACGTAGGTGATCACATCTTCCCCCGGTACATAGCTATCCGTGTTGGTAAAGAGTGTCACTATGCTTACCTCAGGAGCTCCGATTATTGCGCTAGCAGTCCCGTAATAAAAGATTACATCCTTTGTTTCACTGGGTGTGAGCGTGCCTAGGTTCCAATACATGCCCACTGCGGTATCCGATGTTATTGACTGCCCTGAGGTTATAGCGTAGTCAAATGGCACATCATAGATAGTCCACCAGTTAGCAAATTGCACCTTGTAAGGCTTATTGCCTGTGTCAAATGTGCAGTTGGAGGTCAGTGTTGGATTGACCAGGTCATCGGTGGCCTGCCAGTAGTCAAATACTGGATTAACGTGTTCCTGTTCGGTGGTGACGTTTCCAACTCCCGGAACGATAAATGGAGCACCATCATTGTACGCCAGCATCGTATCTAAGAGAAAGCGTATCTTCACCTCATGGCTGGTAGCATCGTTATTGGTCACGGTAACCCGATATTGAGTAGTATTTGACTGCAAGGTCAGTCTCTGCGAGACACCTACATTCGTCGGCAAGGACCACTGCGCAACGATACTGTCGCCATCGATGGCCGGCGTCTGAGTTACATATGTATCCATGCTGGAATCTTGATAGTAATCGCTTCCATCTAACCGAACTGTCATGTAGGAGGTGCCGGCATACGGATAGCCATAAAGCAACAGCTTTTCATCTGCGGTTGCTTCGGTATATCTACCAATTTGCCAAAGGTCTGCAACCGCAATGCTCATATCATATCCAGAATTGGTCAAAACCAAGTCTGGACTCCGACGGAGCATCTGTTCTTTAGCCGCTGCCAGGCTGCTCTCAATGACGGTTTGGGCTTGACTACTGGTTGTATCCTGGTCACTGATATCATAGGTAAGGTCAGCACCGCCATCGTTGCTAATGGTCAGGGTATAATCCTGTGTGCTGTTTGGAGCCAGCGTTACATCGAAGCTAGCCGGGGAAACCGTGATATCCGGCTGCTCTGCCGCCATCACCGGCATTGGCACCACTGAGAGCAGCGCCAGAACCACCACTAGAGATAGGATTTTCTTCATTTTTTTCACCTCCTGTTTTGTTACTATTCTTAGATTTTTCTTCATTTTGTCGCCTCCTGTTTTGTTACTATTTAGGAGTACGCCCGACACTGCCAGCTCAGCAGGCAGATGGGCAGGTGGCTAACTCGTAGTGTTTAACCGTGTCCAGTAGATCCTGAAGATTAAATGGCTTGGTTACATACCCATCAGCACCCAATTCCTGAGCCAGCTTCTTGTTGAGTTCATAGCCTATGCCGGTGAGCATGACCACAGGGATTACTCTGGTAGCCTGATCCCTTTTAATTTCATAGCAAGCAGTATAGCCGTCCAAGTTTGGCATCAAAATATCCATCAAGATAAGGTCAGGTTTCTGTGTGCGTATGATATCTATTGCCTCCTCGCCATCACTTGCTTCGAGAACAGCGTAGTCTCTGCCCAAGGCACTGCCCACCAGTAGTCTGATATACAGCTCGTCATCAGCGATAAGTATTTTCTTCTTATCCATTTGTTCGCTCCTCCTTTTGTTTTTTGTCGGTTAGGGTATTTATTAGGGAGCTACTCGACGCCACTTGCCTAACCGAATCTGCTTACACAATAACACCTCTATAATCAAAAACTCATAGAAATAGAATAAGGGAAGCATCAAATCATAATCAGAAATGCATAAGCACCACTTCCAACATAGTAATGCTTCGTTTAGGGTAGTGGGCTAGCCTGCTAAAGGCTCTATAGCCTGCCGCTGATACAGTGCATCTGTGAGTGGTTGGGCACCGTTCAATTAAACTAGTAGCCAAGCCGGGAGAGGCAGAGCATATACCCAGTCGTCAATCGTCCTGACTTTACTGAACATTACACTAGAAAGTGCAATGGAAAGGCTGAAAAGGATACCCTGAATAGGGTGCGTCATTCTCCTCGCCTGGGACGCTTGCCCGCAAGAAATGTCTCTATGATTTCCCTTTCCTCGGGTGTCAGCCCATCGAGTTCATAAACCTCCTGGTCTATCTCGGCATTGGTCCGCTTGATTTCCTCGAGAAGCTCATCAGCCACACCTCAACTTTCACGACGATGCATCCCGGGGATGTGGGCTGGACGGGGACACCCAAGGGAGGGTCCTGCCCGGTGAAGGTAGGTGATGTCATTGAGGTGGAGACCGAGGGTATCGGCGTTCTCAAGAACAAGGTGGTGGCCGTACGATAGGCCAGACGGTGGAAGAAGGCAGGTAGCTTTGCCTAGGGTAGAGGACTGTAATGTTATGGTACCGATTAATAACGAAATGCTACTTGCCAACACCACCCCCTCTCCAAAGTCGTGACTACCTACGACACGTACACTGGTTCATGCCTAATCCTAAGTATTGACTAAGCCAGCTCAGCCACGTACAATGCTGATTGATAACTAATCGCCCAATATTACTGAAATAATGGGCTACTTCACCATACTGGCGGCTACCCTTTCAGTGATGTGAGTTATACTAAAGGAGCTTAACTAAGATATGTATGAATTATTGATAAAAGGAGGCGTGTTAATTGACCCCGCTCAGGAGATACATGGCCGGAGGGACATTGGTGTTTCTCAAGGGAAAATAGTAGCCCTAAATTATGACATAGCACCAAGCGAGGCAGAAAAGGTTATTGATGCCAAGGGTAAAATAGTGGCTCCAGGCCTCATTGATATTCACGTTCACGTTGCCGAGGTAATAACTCCTATAGGTGTGGTGCCAGATGAAGCTGGCGTCCTTTCCGGGGTTACTACTTTGTGTGATGCCGGTAGCACAGGCTATGCTAATTTCCCAGGTTTCCAGAAATTTGTTATTTCCCAAGCTAGAACTGATGTGTTCTGTTTTCTTCATGTTATCCCTGTAGGACTCGCCACTACACCCGAACTCTGGGGCGCGTATGCTATCGACCCGGAGGCTACACTGAAGGTAATAGAAGATAACCGTAATGTAATTAAGGGCGTTAAGATACGAGCTATTGGAGCTGCAATAGAAGAAGCAGGATTTGGAATGGTGAGGGTAGCGAAAAGCATAGCTACTGACGCCGGACTCCCGTTAGTAGTTCATATCGGAATTGACCCTTGGGAAAAAACGCCGCAGGAAACCGTGGGCGCCTTTACCCGAGAACTACTAGACCTTCTAGATAAAGGTGATATCCTAGCACATGTGTTCACGCCAAAAGTTGGGGGCGTTATCCAAGCTGATGGCACTGTGGCCCCTGAACTCAAGGAGGCAATGAAGCGAGGAGTGGTTCTAGATGTCGCCAACGCAGCCTCTAACTTTAGGTTTGAAGTGGCCAAGAAAGGGCTGGAACAGGGTATTCTACCAACTATCCTGAGCACTGACCTCGCTACTACTACTTTTGACAGACGAGCGGTTCTCAGCCTATTGGTGACAATGTCTAAATTTCTCGCTCTCGGTTTAAGCCTGCATCAGGTGATACAGATGACAACCATAAATCCAGCGCGGGCTTTAGGGGAGGAGCATCGGAGGGGGAGCCTTCGGATAGGTATGCCTGCCGACATATCTATTTTGGAGTTGGTTGAGGGCGATTTCCTCTTCTTCGACAGTTTAGAGGAAAACACCTCATTGAAAGGAAACCATCTACTTATACCTAAGCTAACTCTGAAGTCTGGTGTGGATATAGAAGCATACTCCCGTTTCAAATAGTTACCAAATACTTGGTTTACGAAGGAGAAAAATGTGGAAATGAATGAGAGAACGAAGGGACTGATACCCTCCGGACTAGTTTATATAGCCGATAACATTATCTCTAGGGGCAATATATTAGGTGCGGCGAAGGGAACAGGGGCCAACTGGGCTAAAGACCTTAACCTGCCTAAAGAGAGAGAGACCATATTTTTCGCTGGCTGCGGGTACCAGTATACCAGCGGGCTGGAGTCCCTGATGTCTCTCATCCGCAAAATGGATAAAAGCGTAATTGGTGCTGAAGTGCCGATGAGCCTGGCCGGTTATCAGAAGAAGCTGGGTGTTGACCTTGCGGGAATGTACCGTAAAGTATTCGCTAAGGATAAGTCTGATGCCCAACCTCTGAGGGACGCGGTTAAGGTGCTGGATAGTCTTGGGATCGAGTTTGGCTACCTTGGGGATGAGGAACCGTGTTGTGGGGGCCCGCTCTACTACTTCGGGCTACAAAAGGAATTCGTTAGAAATGCCCAGGAAACATATAAGAAGCTAAAATCCTTTGGCGTGAAACGAATCATCAGTATCGTGCCTTCATGTACCTATGCCCTCCGCGACCTATTCCCTAATTGTGTAGAGGGATATGACCTAGAGGTCAAACATTGGTCACAGGTCGTCTTAGAAAATATTAACGGACTCCAGTTTCCTAAGCAGACTAAGGTTACCTATCATGACCCATGTCAACTGGTTCGCTACTTAGGAGTGCTAGAGGAACCACGCCAAATACTGAGGTCAATCAAAGGTATTGAGCTGGTAGAACCTGAGTGGACGAAAAGAGAGTGGGCAACATGTTGTGGAGGTGGAGGAGGATTTGAAGCCGTCTTCCCTGAGTTAAGCCAGATTCTAGCCATGAACCGGGTAAGCGAATTGATTGAAACCGGGGCCCAGATTATTATCACTCAATGCCCAGGATGCATTATGCAGTTAAAGGGCGGACTCAAGGAACTGAAAATCGATGGCGTGAAAGTCCTTGACCTGGCTCAAATAGTAGCTATGGCTATGGAGGTATAAAGTAATGTCTATCTTTACCGATTACAAGAAAGAACTAATGGATGCCGCTCATAATAAGCATATAAGGGTTGCCCTATCTCGGGCTATTACCAGTTACCGAGCGCTGGAGAGTGATACCCTGGAGAAATTCCCGCATACCGTGAAGATGGCAGAGGAGGTCAGGCAAATAAAGGAAAAGTCCATTGGCAAGATGGAGGAGCTTGCCAAACAGGCGTGTGACGCTATTGGTTATAATAAGGGGAAAGCTTACATAGCCAAAACAGCTCAAGAGGCATTAAATATCATTGGGGAGCTGGTGGGCAGCCACAAATTAATCGTCAAAGGTAAAAGTATGACTGGGGAGGAGATTGAGTTGCGAAAGTACCTGGAAGAACATGGTAATGAGGTTTATGAAACTGATCTGGGTGAGTTTATCATCCAGAAATTAGGAGCGAAACCTATGCACATCACTGCGCCAGCAATTCATGTGCCCAGGGAGGATGTTGCTAAGCTTTTCTCTAAGATTACGGGAGAGCAACTGTCGTCAGATGACCTAAACAGGCTAGTAGCAGTTGCCAGAAAACTACTCAGGGAGAAATTCTTCCAGGCAGACATTGGTATGAGTGGTGCCAATGTAGTTGCTGCCGACACCGGAACGTTGTTCCTTCTTTCCAATGAGGGGAATCTTCGCCTGGCTACCGGTGCTCCGCCAGTCCATATTGCGCTGGTTGGTATGGAGAAATTAGTTCCAACCCTTGGTGATGCCTGGAAGGTTTCCGAGGTTACTTGGAGGTATAATGGTTATACTGTTCCCAGCTACATAAACTTGGTGTCTGGCCCAAGCAAGACTGGTGATATTGAGAAGGTGACCATTTATGGAGCTCATGGTCCCAGAGAGCTCCACGTTATTTTTATGGATGCTGGCAGGACCGAACTAGCTAAGTACCCAATACTGCGTCAAGCATTATATTGTCTGAGGTGTGGCGGATGTCTCTATGATTGCCCTATCTTTGCCGTAACCGCTGGTCATTTTGGAGACAAGTGTTTTACTGGCATTGGTGCTGTTTGGGCAGGAATAATCAGCAAAAATATGGAAAAGGCAGCTGCCTTAGCTTACACTTGTCTGACCTGCGGCCGGTGCAAGATAAGATGCCCAGTGAAGATTGATGTGCCAGAAATGATAGTTGAGCTTAGAAGATTGATAAGGGAAAGATATAAGGGGGCTACTGGCTAGTTTAATTTGAGGCGGACTCTGCTAGGGGAAACTGGAACATACCGCCTGAAAGACGAAAAAGTAATCAGTAGTTGACAAAATGTTCATATAAAACTCTACTGGATACTGGCTTGCTTGCTGGGGATAATTCACTGCCTCCCTCCTTTCTTTCTAGTAATCCTCATGGAAAACAAAATAGCCGCCTCCTTTTCGTGCCTGTGCTTAACGAACTGGAATGCGTTGATTGTTATACCTTGCGGTGGTATCATTGACTTGAATGTAAAAAATACCTGCCAAGCAAGGTGCATTATGAAGGACGAGGTCCGTAAAGGAAATTTTGGAATATGTAAGGACTAGGTAAGGTGAACTCGTGACGATTCAGATAGACCGAACGATTCGTAGAATAGGTAAAGAGCTCGCTGATAAAGCCTTCACTTTGGGCGAGCTGACCACTATCGCTGAGAAAGAGAATATTTCGCTGAGTCGCTTGGTCGTAGCTGAGGCTATGGCTAAAGAAGGTAAGACTTATGAACAGATACTATCCCTGGTCATGAATGCCTTTAAGCATAACTTGGAGGCCCTGGAGGTGGGGTTGACCTGGGGCAGGAGTTTTCTTCTGGGTACAGTTGGCTCTGATTTAGCCTGTTACGAAGGCCGGGTGCTCATTGATGATTCACTTATTAACCGGGCATTGATTTATACATTAGCCACCGAGGTCGGCAATCATGAAATTGGTCTTCAGCCCTGTGCCGGTACCGGGGATTCCTGTCCTTATACGGGATTAATCAAGGCACTAAGGGAAGAAGGTTTTTCCGAAGAGCAGGTTGCCCTGGCGACAGCGCTGATACTGAAAGTCGGCAGTATTTTTAGGGCTGGTAAGCAGACTACCGGCTGTAACATGGAGGGATTTGGCGCTGGTGCTGCAGCCACGGCAGCGGCACTAACCGACTTGAGAGGAGGCACGCCACGGCAGGTTGCCCAAGCCATCGTTTTAGCCTTATCACCTACGATTGCAGTTCCCTGCACTCCACGAGTAATGGTGTCCGGGTTGTGCGCCAGCCATATCAGCGATGCCATCTTAATTGGCAACCAGGCTTCCAACCTAATCCTGAAAACGTCATTACCAGTAGATGTAGATGTTGATGTCATGATTGCCATGGCAGCTAGGGTGCATGTTGAAGCGGCTCCAGTAATCACTAGCATTAATCTTGAATACCTGGAGCCATATTTTAGAAAAAATTCCAATATTGAGCCTTTCGTTGACGAAAAAATCCGAGGTTTAGAAAGGGAAAAGGCAAGCAAAATCGTAAATCAAGCGCGTGAGGAGGTGCGAAAGTTGGTTGCTCATTCCCGCCCTTTGACTCAGGTATTAGGCGATGTCGTTGTTGGCGGCAGCAGTATTGCTGTTGGCTCGCCAACTAATATGGCTCGCATATGTCACGCTATGATATCCGGGGAAATCAAACGAATCGAAATTGACCTGACAACAGATCTTTTTTCACGGCGAGCCATAAATGTACCCGCTATACTTATGGGTGCAATTTGCGGTTCTAAGACGGACAATATCGAGTTATACCATAAGATTTTCGAACTTCCTGAAATCAGGGGCATCGAAATCAAGGTGAATAAGGTGGACATCCCGGAAGTACAGCGTATCCACATCCAAGCAACTGAAAAGAGCGCCATGGTGGATGCCAGAAACCGAGGTGGAGGCCGTGTTGCTATTGTTGATGCCAAACCGTCGTTAGAAGAAGCCCTCCATGCCGCAGCGAGATTGGGCATTGAAATCGTTGACTAAACAAAAGGAGTGCAACCGAAAATGGATAGAAAAGTATTTGAGCAAAAGTACCGCCGGCGTCTAGAAAAATTATCCACCACCAATCTGTCTGATGCGCTGGATAAGGTCGGCATCCAAGGGGCAGTCATCGGTACCAGACCCCTATTTGGTAAGCCAAAGGTGATAGGTTCGGCAGTGACTATCAAGATTACCGCTGCCGGTATCGAAAAAACAAAACACCATCTCGGCGTTGAAGCTATTGCCTCTGCTCAAAAGGGGGATGTGATTGCCATTGATAACCGTGGTGACATCTACAACAATTGCTGGGGCGAAATCTTATCCTGTGCTGCTAAAATGAAAGGTGTCTCGGGGGTTATCATTGACGGCGCTGCCAGGGATGTGGACGTCTGTGAGGAGCTCGAATTCCCCATCTTTGCCCGCGGCGTTGTCCCAATAACGGCCAGGAGAAGAGTTATGCAGGAAGACTTCAACTGTCCCATTCGTCTGGGTGATGTGCAGGTCAGACCCGGTGATATCTTGGTAGGGGATATTAACGGCGTGGTTGTTATTCCACCCGAAAAGATAGATGAGGTCTTAAGTGAAGCGGAAAAAATTATGGAAAAAGAGGAAAACATGAAAAAAGACATCCTCGCTGGCCTTGATATTTTAGAGGTCGACAAAAAATATAATTATGAACAAATGTTAAAAAAATAGAAGCTGGAGGTAGCATCATGGAATTCAAAAGACCTGATCCAGAGACAGTAAGAAGATTCGCATTCTTTTCCACCTCCACAATTTCCGATGCGCTGGATAAATTCGGTATTGGCGGCGGCTGCAAAGGCATCACGCCAGCCATTCCTAAGGTAAAGATGGTAGGGACTGCCTATACCGTTCGCTACATACCCGTCGGCGCCGCAAAAGGTACCGTAGGCGATTATATTGATGATGTTTTGCCGGGCGATGTCGTTGTTCTAGATAACAATAGCAGAACAGACTGCACTGTGTGGGGGGATATTTTGACAGTGACAGCTAAGATGAAGGGTATTTCCGGAACCGTTATCGATGGTGTCTGCCGTGATTTGCCGACTATTCTAAAAGAGAGGTATCCAATCTTTTCCCGCGGCAGGTTTATGATGACGGGGAAGGATCGTGTCATGGTAGAGGCAACACAGGTAGTGGTCTCTATTGGTATGGTTCAGGTCAAACCGGGAGATATCCTGGTTGGGGATGATAGTGGGGTGGTGGTTGTGCCACAGGAAATGGCGGAGAAAGTTCTAGAGGCTGCCAGAACCATTGACGAAGCCGAAAAATGTATTGTCCAAGCGGTACGAGAGGGTTTCAGTCTGACCGAAGCCCGGACAAAGTTTGGCTATCATACGCTACAACGAAAGCAGGAATAAAACCGAATGTTACAGCAGTTAACAGCAACCAAATTGCTGGCCCGATATGTTGCTGAGACCCGTTATCAGGACCTGTCAACAGAGGTCATCTGGAAAGCGAAGCGGCGAGAGTAGAAAGGTTAACGACCATGGGCAGGAGCTTAGCCGCTACCACAGCCTCTTGACAAGAACAGCTTAGTTACTTAAAGTGTCCATTAAGGAACACATCACCGGAGCCTTGGAACGAATGGAATCTTTCCTGAGAGGAAGCTTAAGGAGTGTGGGATGAGAGGAGCTGTGGCCAATAAGCGTGTTTTGACAGGAACACATTTCATGCTTGGTAACCACGCTGTCGTTGAGGGGGCTCTCGCTGCCGGATGCAACTTTTTTGCTGGGTATCCCATCACTCCAGCGAACGAGATCTCTGAACGCATGGCGGAGCGGATGCCTAAGGTCGGAGGTAAATTCCTACAGAGTGAAGATGAGCTATGCTCGATTTTTTCAGTTACCGGAGCCGTGCTTGCCGGTGCCAAGGCAATGACGGCTACTGCCAGTGCTGGTTTTAACTATATGCTCGAAGGGATTGGGTATGCTGTGGCAGCAGAAGTTCCTTGTGTCATTGTAGACGTTCAACGGTGCCGGGGAGAAAACTATGCCACCCAAGCCGATGTAATGCAGATGCGGTGGGGTGCCAGCGGTGACCACGAGATAATCGTCCTTGCCCCCTCATCAGTTCAAGAACTTTTCGATTATACAATCAAAGCCTTCAATCTTGCTGAGATGTACCGTACGCCCGTAATCGTAATGTCGGAGACAACCATCGCACTGATGCGAGAGAAACTTGTCGTCCCCAGCCTAGAGGAATTAGAGATTGTCAATCGTAAGAAACCGGATGTGCCACCTGAGGAGTTTCTCCCCTTCAAGGCTGGGCTGGATGGAATACCACCGCTGCCAGATTTTGGGGAAGGTTACCGTATTCTTCATTCACTAAATCCTCATGACGAACGAGGAGGCATCAATTGGGACCCGGATGTCTTTGAGTCAATGTATGAACGGATTGTCGGTAAGATCACGCATCAACGTGATGAGATTGTCCAGACAGAGGATTTCTCTCTTGAAGACGCGGAAATTGTTTTGATTGTTTACGGTAGTGAGTCCCGACCAGCACTGGATGCGGTCCGACGTGCCCGAGCCAGCGGCATCAAAGCCGGGTTGTTGCGGTTGATAACCGTTTGGCCCGTGCCTGAGAAGGAGATCTTAGTCGTAGCCAAACGGGCTTCCGCAATTCTCGCTGTTGAGATGAACATCGGCAAGTATGCTGGAGAGATCGAGCGCATCGCTGCAGGGCTTTGTCAGGTTGTCAGAGTGACCAAGAACCAGGGCCTGATTCATACCTCCAATGAATTATATGCGGCAATTGAGGGAGTGGTGTCGTAATGTTGAAGGTTAACCCCCTGAGGAGATACCTGCGGGAGGGCAGTTTGCCTCATTTCTTTTGCCCAGGATGTGGAGTCGCCCAGGTCATGAACTTTTTCCTGTGCGCAGCCGATGGGATTAAGTTGGACTTTGATAAGCTGGTAGCCATCGGTGGTGTTGGTTGCACCGCAAGGATCCCCGTGTATTTGAACGCTGAGGCGCTACACGGTATTCATGGCCGGACGCTACCTTGGGCGACCGGGATCAAGCTCCACAACCCGGAGTTAAAGGTAGTAATCTTCGCTGGAGACGGTGATGCTGTAGCTATAGGTGGTAATCACTTTATCCAGGCTGCCCGTCGCAATTTAGATGTGACCATGATTGTAGTCAATAACCTCAACTTCGCCATGACTGGGGGGCAAGTCGCTCCCACTACGCCGCGAGGTTTAACCACAACTACGACTCCATATGGCAATCGGGAGCAACCTTTTGACATTTGCCAACTGGCTATATCGGCTGGGGCCACCTTTGTCAGCCGGTGGAACACTCGCAAGTCCTATCAAGCCATCAAGGCCATCCAAAGAGCCCTGCAACACAAGGGTTTTGCTCTGGTAGAGATTGTCTCTCAGTGTCCTATCAACTTCGGCCGACGCGCCCTCGGTACTGGCGATCCCTCCGAGGGTGTCCGGTGGATTGAGGAGCGATCTGTCACCATAAAGAAAGCTCGTGAACTCCCTGAGCAAGAACTCTCGGACAGGTTCATTCTAGGAAACTTTGTGGAAAAACATAAGCCGATCTTTGAAGGCAGCTCAGTCTATGCGGTATAGGGAGGAAAGCGATGCGGATTGGCTCTGTCAATTTGCAGTTTTGCGGATTTGGAGGCCAAGGTATTGTCCTGTCAGCCATTATCTTTGGCACGGCAGCGGTGAAAGGGGCCGGTCTCAATGCGCTCCAGACTCAGTCATATGGGTCTGAATCGCGTGGTGGGCAGTGCCAGGCTGAATTGATTCTCTCTGAGGAGCCCATCAACTCGCCTATAGCAGACCAAGTGGATATCCTCGTGGCGATGTCACAGTCCGCCTTAGACCGATATCTAGACAGGTTGCGCTCTGGGGGTACCTTACTCATCGACCCAGAACTAGTTGTACCACCAAAGCGCTCCGACATCAAGACCATCGAGGTTCCGGCTACGCAGGCAGCCAGCGAAATCGGGCCAAAGATCGTTGCCAACATGGTGATACTGGGCTTTATCCAGCAGGCAACCGGGCTGGTCTCAGAGGAGGATTTGTATAAATCAATCAGAGAAAATGTGCCAGCCAAATTCCTGGAGGTGAATCTGGAAGCGGCCAAACGTGGAATTGCATTAGCCAGTGGCCAAAAGGTGAAGGTGGAGGGTTAACAGATGCGGCTGCTCGAATTCCAAGCCAAGAGGCTTCTTTCAGAGTATGGGGTCCCAATTCCAAAAAGCGTTCTGGTAAAGTCACAAGATGACCTAGAGAGCCTGTCCTTTCCCGTAGTCCTAAAGGCCCAGGTTCCGGTGGGTGGCCGGGGAAAGGCAGGTGCCATTCGAATTGCTACACAGCTGAAGGAAGCCGTAGCAACAACGAAGGAGCTTCTAAATTACAACATCAAAGGCTATCCAGTCCAAGCAGTATTGGCTGAGGAGCAGGTTGAGATAAAGCGGGAGCTATATTTGGCTGTCCTTATTGATAAACTCACCAGCCTGCCACTCATCATGGTTAGTGCTACCGGTGGCGTTGATATTGAAGAAGTAGCCAGGGAAAGTCCGGAAAAGATTGTTAAAAAGCACCTGAGACCCTTCGTCGGGCTACAGGACTATATAGTTCGGTACCTGGCTAAGCATATCAGACTGGAGGACCAGCTAGAGGGCTTCGGAAGAATCGTTAACCAGGTATACAGTATCTTTTGTGATTACGATGCCACACTGGTTGAGATCAACCCGCTCGCTGTCACTCCGAGTGGGCTTGTGGTATTGGATGCGAAGATTCTGTTGGACGACAAGGCAGCTTATCGCCATAAGGACTTGTTCGTCAGGTTACAAGAGGAGCAAAAGCGAGCAGCCAAAAGTGGAAAAACAAGAGCGGAACAATTGGCGGAGGAGAGGGGTATAACCTACGTGCCTTTGGATGGTAATGTAGCCATCATATCTGATGGTGCTGGGACCGGCATGTTGACACTGGACTTGACTCAAGATATAGGAGGGCAAGCCGCAAACTTTTGCGAACTCGGTGGGCTGGGTGGCGCGGAGAGCATGCTGCGGGCGCTAGAAGTCGTCAATGCAGCTCCCCACGTGAAAGTCATCTTGATTGGCTTGATTGGTGGCCTTACCCGGATGGATGAGATGGCAGATGGAATCCTGAACTATCTGGAACAACATGGAAAATCCAAGCCGTTGGTCATCCGAATGTGTGGTACAAAGGAGGAGGTTGGGAAAGCAAGGCTTCGCACGGCAGGGATAGAGACCTTTGAGGATCTGGAGACGGCGGTTCGCGTTGCTGTGAAACTGGCAGAGGAGTCGTAATGGCAATCCTGATTGATAAGAATAGTCGTGTGCTTGTTCAGGGCATAACTGGCCAGGTCGGTTCTTTTCAAACAAAGGTTATGAAAGAGTACGGCACTGACATTGTCGCCGGAGTAACACCGGGTAAAGGAGGTATGAAGGTACATGAAATTCCAGTTTATGACTTTGTTGAAGAAGCACTCCAAGAGCACGAGGTGGACGCTGCCATAAGCTTTGTACCAGCTCGTTTGGCCAAAGATGCGGCTTTGGAAGCCATAGACGGTGGAATTCGGTTTCTGGTAGTAACGACAGAAGGCATCCCCGACCAGGATGTGCTGACCATCATTAATTACGCTGCAAGTAAGGGAATCACGGTTTTAGGGCCCGATACCCCGGGCCTGATTTCACCGGGCAGGTGCAAGCTGGGCGTCCACCCAAACCGTATGTTTACCGAAGGTCGAGTTGGGGTCCTCTCCAAAAGCGGTGCACTCTCTTACGAGGTTTGTAGGGTTTTGACAGAAAATGGCATTGGGCAGTCAACGGTAGTTGGTATTGGCGGAGGCCCGCTTTGGGGACTGTCTCAGCAGACCGTTCTGAAGATGTTCCAGAATGACCCAGAAACCGAGGTTGTCGTCCTGCTGGGGGAGGTAGGTGGGACGACGGAGCAAGAGGCTGCGGCCTTCATCGAAGGGTACATGAACAAGCCGGTGGTCTCTCTCATCGTCGGGCGTACAGCGCCAAAAGGTACTCAAATGGGGCATGCCGGCGCTATCATTGAAGGGGAGGAAGAGACGGCAGAAAGCAAGATTAGGACGCTAAGGAGCGCTGGTTCTCTCATCGCCCGAAGCCCTACAGAGATCCCTAAAATCATCAAAACGGTTTGGAGCGTCAGATAGGATGCGCGTATATGTTGATCCAGAAGTCTGTAAGGGGTGTGGTCTATGCATCTTCTACTGTCCGAAAGTGGTCTTGAAGCTCTCTAATAAGCGCAATGAGAAAGGATATAACATTGTTGAAGTCTATGACCTTGACAGTTGTGTGGGATGCAGACTGTGTGAGATAAACTGCCCTGATCTGGCGATTTATGTAGAAAATGAAGCATGAGAAGACATTTAGAGAGCTCTCTGAATAACTAAGGATCCATATTTTACGAGGAGGCGGTAAAAGAGAATATATGTCCGAAAAAGTAGTAGGAATATTGGGTGGAATGGGGCCGGAGGCTACAGTAGATTTTTTTGCTAAGGTCATTGCCCTAACCCCTGCCAAGATAGACCAAGACCACCTGAGAATAATTATTAATAATAACCCTAAGATACCTGACCGTACTGAGGCTATCTTAACAAAGGACGAGTCGTTGTTTCCAATATTAGTAGAAACAGCCAAGAACTTGGAGAGGTCTGGCGTTGATTTCATAGTCATTCCCTGCAACACAGTGCATTACTTCTACGAAGATTTGGTAAGGGAGATATCTATTCCAATCCTACATATGATAAGAGAGGTAGTTTATGCTGTTAAGGCTTTCCTCCCTAGATGCCAAAGGTTGGGATTGATTGCCACTACCGGCACCATCGCAAGCAATTTGTACCAGAAAGAGTTTCTGAAGGTAGGGGGCGAGGTAATAGTTCCAGACCCTCAATGTCAAGCTAAAGTAATGGATGCGATTCTAAGAATAAAGGCGAGTCACGAAAAAGACCGAGCCAGAAAGGAATTAGTCAAAGCAGCGAATCTGCTAATTGAACGTAAGGTACAGGCTTTACTACTGGGATGCACCGAAGTCCCCCTAGTTTTCAAGACGGGGGATTTTCCAGTCCCGGTGTTTGATTCAACTAGGATCCTTGCCGAGGCAACCGTGAAGTTTGCTAGGTCTGAGACTATTAGTTCACGACGGGATATTTAGCACGAAAAATCGCCTAAGAACTCGTCCCACATGTGCCCAGCAGGCAAAAAGTGATATGTAGGGTGCTGAAACGGGCTGGGCTTTCCTTATCCCATCTAAACTTATGCTGAGAAGTCGACGCTTAGAAGGGGCCGAGAAAGATATGCCTAATAAACGCATTACTTACCCAAGAGATAGACTAGGATACATCCGAGCACGAACAGCAGGGTAGGAAAATTAGACCGCACCAGAGACCGATATCGGTGACTGGCCAAGAGCACCAAGCGTTAAAGAACCACAGGCGCTACTATGAGGATGTAACGGGTGACAGGGGGAACCGGGGAAAATTCCTAGGGACAATGTCGCTGTTAGCTCTTGCGGCTATCGGGATTTATGGTCTCGCAAAAGCGATCGAGCGGTCCGAGCGGTCAGTCAAGGTCGGGTGCCCCAAATGTCAGAAAGTTTTCCCGATGGCTCTACCAACTGAGCCAGCCGCAATTGTGCAAGTCCCCTGCCCCTACTGCAACAGTGACCTTGTAGTGAATTTAGGGTCAAGCGTTGTTTCTATTGAAAACGGCCATAAGCCCTTTGCTGAATGGTCTGGGAGATGCCCATCCTGCGGTCATGAGGAGAGAATCGTGTTTGTCAGCCGACCGCCTTATCGTGGCGAACAGATCCGGGTTGTCTGTCATCAGTGCCAGCAACCATTTCTTATTGGCCAGCAAGTTTATGAAATGGGAATAGACAACCTATCAATTAACCTAGAGAATAAGAACGAAGCGGAAGCCTACCCTGACTGGTAAAAAAGAAATGAGGAAAATGCCTTTGTCGCAACCTAAAAGTCTTATTAAAAGGAGGTGATATAATGGAAAAGCAGTCACAGTATAAGGTCATTGAAGCCGGGATGAGGCATCTGGGTGACCAACCGACCTTGATAGGCGCGGGAACTTTTGTCGGACAGCTCTACTATGCTACTTTCGACCTTCCTGATAATATAGACCCGCAGGAACTTGCGGTCATCCAATGCCGAACCCTACACAACCAAGTGCGAAACAAGAGGTTCTTTCTTAACCTGCGGCAACTCGGAAACATCTTGGAACCACATCCGAACAATAGGGACGAGTGGATGATGGACATCTCGGTGGTCCCTAAGGAATGGTTGAAGCCTGGCGAGAATAGTATTCATATCGGTTATGCAGACGGACGCTACGACGATTTTATCGTAGACAACATCGTGCTCTGGTATAAGACCAAGGCTTGAGAGATTACTACCCCCGACTGTGCTTCGGCAGTTGGGTTGCTGCCTGGCCATTGTCTTATTGGTCCTATTCCTGAGGCTAGGGCGTTAGAGCCATCACCATAGCCGGCCAAGAGCAAAAGTGCGCACAAAGGTTTTACCTTTCGTACACCTCGGCCAAAGGAGAGGGGGAGCTTAGAGATTGAAGGGGCTTCGCCCCTTCAATCTTCCCTTGATAAACTACTTCCAACATAAAGACTTGACAAACACTACATATTGTGGTATGTTAATCTCGTTACACAATATAGCGTGAGATTTAACTATGAATTGTCCCTATTGTGGTTTTCATGATTCCAAGGTTATAGATTCCCGTGAGGTAAATGACGGTATACGCCGCCGGCGCCAATGCCTGAGCTGTGGCTCGCGTTTCACTACCTACGAACGACTACAACCGGCCAGCCTCTTTGTGATTAAGAAAGACGAGAGGCGTGAGGAATTTAATCGGGATAAGCTGCTGACCGGTATTCGCAAGGCATGTGAAAAACGGCCGTTGCCTACCGGCACTGTTGATAAGCTTGCCGACGATATAGAGACAGAGCTCTACCACCTGGGTCGGTCCGAGGTACCAAGTACTGTCATCGGTGACATGGTGATGGAGAGGTTAAAGAACCTTGACCATGTTGCCTATATCCGCTTTGCCAGTGTCTACCGTGAGTTTGCTGACATCACGGCACTAAAACAGGAGGTGGATACCCTGGTCAGTAGTGAAACCACTGCGTCTCTGCCTACCAGCCAGTTGCCATTACTCCCTGATGACAGATTAGGGGAACTAGCCAAGAGTCGTAGGAGAGGCCAGACAAGGGGACGAGGAAAAAATAACGCTAAAACCGGGAGTCAAAAATGAACACAGCTAAGCAAGCAAATAACCAACAATTAACCCCAATCAAGCGCACCCAGATCGCCCGGGCTATCTTTGCTGCCGCTGAGTCTATGGGTATGCCTGATAGACAATTAATTGAGCAACTCACCAGTCAGGTGATTGAACGCCTGGAACGACCACAACCCTTGCCGGGTATGGAACACCTAGTGCCGAAGGGGCGCCGCCAACAGAAATATCGCCCGACTAATTCCGAAATCCAAGCTATGGTGAGAGAGATCTTGGCAGGCGAACCAGCTAAACGAGAGGAGGTTGAACCGGTGACGGAACCAACCATTACAGTTAAGCCAGAGGTGGCTCAGCGTGCTTCTGGCATCAACCTTACGGAAAATGCCCTGCGTGTTCTGGAGAGGAGGTATCTGAAAAAGGATAAACAGGGGCAGGTCATTGAGACACCAGAAGACATGTTTCGCCGGGTGGCACAGACTATCGCCTCAGCCGAACTTGCCTATGACCCGAAGGCAGATGTCAAGGCTAGAGAAGAAGAATTCTACCAGTTGATGGCAGGCTTTGAGTTCCTGCCTAACTCCCCTACCCTAATGAATGCCGGGAGGGAGTTGGGACAACTGTCAGCCTGCTTTGTCCTTCCCATTGAGGATTCTATGGAGTCTATCTTTGACGCCGTAAAATATACGGCTCTCATCCACAAAAGTGGCGGGGGGACTGGATTTTCCTTCTCCAGACTAAGACCAGAAAAGGATAGGGTCGGCTCTACCGGTGGGGTAGCCAGCGGTCCGGTTTCCTTTATCAGAGCCTTTGACATCGCCACCGATGTTATTAAACAAGGGGGGATGCGCCGTGGGGCCAATATGGGCATCCTCAATGTTGACCACCCCGATATTATGAAGTTCATAACGGCTAAGGATGACCCCACTGCCCTGACTAATTTTAATATCTCGGTAGCGGTAACCAGCGAATTTATGGAAGCAGTCAAGTCAGGCACCGACTATAATCTGATAAATCCACGCACTAAGGAGATGGAGGGCAAGCTCAATGCTAAAGAAGTATTTGACAAGATAGTAGAGATGGCGTGGAGAACCGGAGACCCGGGCATTGTCTTTATTGACCGCATAAATCAGGATAACCCCACCCCACACCTAGGCAAAATTGAAAGCACCAACCCCTGCGGTGAGCAACCCCTACTCCCTCACGAATCATGTAATCTGGGTTCAATTAATCTAGCCAGGATGCTACGAACCAGCAATGGCACCACCAAGATTGATTATCCCAAGCTAGCTAAGACGGTGCAGGTGGCTGTCAGGTTCCTAGACAATGTCATTGATGTCAATAAATTCCCCCTACCCCAAATAGAAGAAATGACCAAGAGGACGAGAAAAATTGGGTTAGGGGTGATGGGCTTTGCCGATATGTTAATCCAGCTAGGCATCCCCTATGATTCCGAGGAAGCCTTGCAGGTTGCCTCTGATGTTATGCATTTTATAAATGAGAAGGCATACCAGGCCTCGGTAGATTTAGCTAAGGAGCACGGTGTTTTCCCGGCTTTTAAGGGCAGTATCTACGATGCCCCTGATGGTTTAAGGCCAAGAAACGCCTCATGCACTACCATCGCTCCCACTGGCACCCTGAGTTTAATAGCTGGCTGCTCCAGTGGCATTGAGCCCCTTTTTGCCCTGAGCTACACCAGAAATATCCTGGATGGCGCCCAATTAGTAGAGGTAAATCCATATTTTGAGGAAGTGGCTAAAGATGAAGGCTTCTACTCGGAGGAGCTTATGCAGCAGCTGGCATCAGGGGTTAAACTCCATGATGTGGACGGGATACCGGATAGTATCAAACGGTTATTTGTTACCGCCCATGAAATAAGCCCGGAGTGGCATGTCCGGATGCAAGCCGCCTTTCAGAAGGCAACGGATAATGCGGTGTCGAAAACGGTCAACTTTCCCCGAGAGGCTACCCGAGAAGACATAGATAAGGTATACATGCTTGCCTACCAGGAGGGTTTGAAGGGAATAACCATTTATCGGGATAGAAGCCGTGAGGCACAGGTGCTGACCACTGGTGAGAAGGCAGAGCTAGCCGAAGGGGTTGGGCTTACCCCGAGGAAGAGGCCAGAGGAAACAGAAGGGCGGACGAGAAGGGTAAATACGGGCTGTGGCTATATGTATGTAACGGTGAACTCTGATGAGCGGGGAATATGTGAGGTCTTCTCCAGTCTGGGCAAAGCTGGCGGCTGTGCTTCAGCCCAGCTTGAAGCCACCTGCCGACTTATCTCTCTGGCGTTAAGGTCGGGGGTAGATGTCGCCTCGGTGGTCAGGCAACTCCGCGGCATCCGCTGCCCATCAATCGCCTGGGTAGAGGGCAAGTCGGTGCTCTCCTGTGCCGATGCCATTGCCAGCGTTTTGGAGAAATATATAAGTGGTGAGGATAATAAGCCCAAACTACAGGATTATGGTCTGGTCAAAAACCTAGCCGGGCAGTGCCCTGAATGCGGCAACCTCCTCGTCTATCAGGAAGGGTGTTTTGTCTGCCCCAGCTGCGGGTATACCAAGTGCTAAAGATAAGGGTAAAGTCTATCCTAATCTATAGATATTAAGGGGGGTTATGGCATACTTCTTTGTATCTGTTTCAAATAGAAAAAATCTAGAGCTTTGTGTAAAACATGCCCTCGCTGGGTTCACAAACAGCGTTAATGGTGTATGGACGTTTTCAGAGATACAAGAAGGGGATTTTATTTCCTTTTTATATGGAGCTAAAGCTCATAATCTTTATAGAGTTGAAGGGAAGGAAGCAATAAAAGATGCGCGAGACCTACCGCCTTGGGACCCTGTAACATTTAAGATGTCAGGAATAACCTATTATTTTCCCTTTCGACTTCAACTTTCACCAATTCGGAGACTTAACGAATCATTAGTTAGAGCTGAGTTTGCCTATGTAGCAGAAAACTTACTGCTAAGGGGAGGATATCGGAAAACTCATTTTCAAGCTGACCAAACTACTCTGCAAAGTGCATCACAACTCGGAGAGCTATACAACGATACGATAGCTAGATTAAACTTTAGCGAATATGAGACTTTTATGCCGCGTTTTACTAAATCTAATGATAAAGTCTCTCCTCCTGAAATTTTTCGCTTTATAGAGCTTATCCTACAAGCACTCATAAGACAACATTTATCTGAGGAGAAAATTTTGGGTACTTTCCTCCGTCAAATAGACGTAGAAACCTTGGATACCAGTAAACTTGAGGTTCTCGGAGAAAAAGCTTTAGCAGAAGGCCATATAGATATCCTGATTAAGGAAGCAATTCCGATGGGTTTAGCCAGAAAAATTATCATAGAAGTAAAAACTGGTTTAGCAAAACTTCAAGACGTTAGCCAGTTGGGCATGTATCTGGACGAGATGGGTAGTGAATGTCTAGCAGGAGTTCTAATTGCTAGGTATTTCTCGAGGAGGGTTCTACAGGAGGCAGAAAGACAAAGAATCAGTACGTTCGAATATAAACTTGATATAATCGAAGGCGGTATACCTGTCACATTCAACGAACTGAAGGAAGATTTCCAGCTTATTAAAGTAACCTAACTTCTGGACGGTCACCTGTCTTAATTTCTTAATTCATTAGGCACACCAAGCTTGTCTAGGTCTCTTGGGCCAAGTTCTTCATAGCAAGCCGAACATGCAATGGCGGCCTCATTATCGGATATATCTACAACCCATTTCACATCGTGCCATACTAAAGTTCTTCTTAGACTGGAATATATTGTAGTAATCTCATGGCTACAATACGGACATATTGGCGTCATTTACCCCCTCCTCCTTCCATTTTTAATTCTCCCTAGCACAAGACCAGCTGCAACTATATCCATTGTCACCTTCCTCCTTGATTATATTGTAACACACTACCTCTATTCGCAGTTTTACTCCAGAGGTTACATCTGAAGTTTATCCCTGAACCACCAGCGTGGATGACGTTGGCCCCGCCAGACCACCCAAATTTAGTCTCTCCAAAGCCAACACCTCAGTTGACGCTGAGACAGGCTCGTGCTAATATTAAAGCGACTCAGCTATTGGTGTGGGATTTTCTTTTTATTTATCTCCTAAACTATTCGTATTCTGGGTACTAATAACTCGACTGGGGAAGGGCTATGCAGATAGAGGAAGAGCTGGCTAGGTTATCGCCTAGTAAGGATATGCTGTTAACCATCGGGGTTTTTGACGGGGTTCATCTCGGTCATAAATACCTGCTCTCACAGCTAAAGGAGCGTGCCCGGCAGGAGAACTTGCTCTGTGGGGTAGTAACTTTTCGCCAGCATCCCCAGGCGGTGCTATCACCCCAGACCAAACTACCCTGCCTGACTGACCTTGCTCAAAGAATTAGGCTTCTCAAGGGTGAAGGCATTGACGCTATCATTACCCTATCCTTTACCCGTGAACTGGCTCAACTCAGCACTCGCCAATTCATTGGTCTATTAAAGAAGCACCTTAGAATGCGCGGACTGGTAATTGGGCCTGACTTTGCCCTAGGTCGAACCCGGGAGGGTGACGCTAATACCCTTCGCACTTTGGGGCAAGATATGGGCTTTAGTGTAACTGTGATACCCCCGGTAGTGATAAACGGGGAGGTAGTAAGTAGCACCACTATCAGGAATGCCCTAGCTGACGGTGATATGAACCGGGTACATAACCTGATAGGTCGTCCCTTCAGCCTTCATGGACGAGTAATCACCGGGGCAGGACGAGGCATAGCGCTAGGCTTCCCCACGGCTAATCTGGATGTAGACTCACAACAGGCACTTCCTCCCGACGGCGTTTACGCTACCTGGGCTTATATTGATGGTAAAGCCTACCAGTCAATGACTAATATTGGCCAGCGCCCTACCTTTGGTGGTGGTGAGCGGGCAGTGGAGGTTTATATCCTTGATTACCACGGTAAACTTTACGGGCGCAAATTAAGGATTGATATTATCGAGCGACTTCGCCGTGAGGAGCGATTTAATACTGCCGAGGAATTAAAGAGACAGGTAGCTGAAGATATAAAGCAGGGAAGAGATATATTAAACTCCCGAGGGGACTATGCGTGCCGGTAAAAAAGTGAAAATCAGCCCGGATACTGGCCATTTGCTAAAGCGAGCAGTAGCTGAAATTATCGTTGAAGAAGAGATGGTAGAGCTACTGCGCTCAGGCAGGAGGCTACGACTAAAAGAGGGCTTTGACCCCAGTTTTCCTGACATCCACTTGGGTCATATGGTCGCCTTGAGGAAATTACGCCAGTTTCAGGAGCTAGGCCATCAGGTTATTCTCATTGTCGCCGATTGGACAGCTCAGATTGGTGACCCCAGTGGTATGTCCGCCACCCGCCCCATGCTCTCCAAAGAGCAAGTGCTGGCTAATGCCCAAACCTACATGGAGCAATTCTTCAAGATAGTTGATAAAGAAAAGACAGAGGTGAGGTGGCAAAGCGAATGGTTTGGCAAGTTTACCCTGAGCGATATTATCCAGCTCACCAGTAAGTTTACTGTAGCCCAGCTGCTTGCTCGGGAGGACTTCAGTAGCCGATATAATGCTGGACGACCTATTGCCCTGACCGAACTACTCTACCCTCTGCTCCAGGCCTATGATTCAGTAGCCATCCAGGCTGATGTTGAGTTTGGCGGCACTGACCAGAAGTTTAATTTCCTCGTTGGCAGGGAGCTTCAGTCTATGGTGGGGCAACGCCCCCAGCAGTGTTTTATGACGCCGCTACTCGTTGGCACCGATGGCAGCCAGAAAATGAGCAAGAGCCTGGGTAATTATATTGGTGTTGCCGAGCCACCTAATGAGATATACGGCAAGGTGATGTCTATTCCGGATAGCCTTATTATGGACTACTTTGAATTACTGACTGATGTTCCTGATGAGGAGCTGGGGGAATTCAGGCAAGGGCTTGACCATAACACCATCAACCCAATGGAGCTTAAGAAGCGCCTCGCCAGAGAGCTTGTGACCCAACTCTATGACCAGCAGGCAGCCACTGAAGCCGAAGAACAATTTATCAGAGTTATACAGCAGAAAGAGATACCTGAGGAGATAGCTGAGGTTCCACTCACCAATGAATTATTAGATAGAATACGTGTTAACATATCTATAGAAGAGCCTTTAATTGAAGTGGGTAGAGTTGAGCCTGATGGACTTCGTCCTGAATGGTGCTTGGTATCAATACCCGTTCTACTTTTTGAGACAGGCCTTGTCAAAAGTCGGAGTGAGGCGAGGCGTCTTATTACACAAGGTGCCGTTGACGTAGATGACAATACAGTTACCAAGGTTGATTGGAAAATCAAAATAGGTAGTATAATAAGAGTAGGTAAGCGGCGCTGGGTAAGACTAGTTGACGCTGATTAAAAATGCACAAACGAGATTGTTTAGCAACCTATCCCCCTCTCCCCTTCCCTTATTAAGGGAAGGGGGAGTGTAGGTAAGAGAGGGGCTTCGCCCCTCTCTACAATCTCTTCCCCCTCTCCTTTTAAGGAGAGGGGGATAAAGGGGGTGAGGTTAATAAACAACCCTGGTAAGCGCCGCTTTGCTAAAGTAATAAATACTGATACACTAACATAGTAAAGGAGACAAATGGAACACTTACGCATTCCCGGGCCTACCCCCTGTCCCGGTGAAGCTCTGCAGGCAATGAGTAAACAGATGATAAATCACCGGGGACCAGAATTCGGGCAGATTTTGGACGATGTAACGACTAAACTAAAACAGTTGTTTCAGACCAAGGGCGATGTTTTCCTGCTTACTGCCTCAGGTACTGGCGGCTTGGAGGCAGCTATCGTTAATACCCTATCTCCTGGGGACAAAGTATTATCGGTGGCTATTGGCGTCTTTGGAGAACGCTTTGCCAGTATTGCTGAACAATTTGGCGCCGAGGTAACCCCGCTTCGCTTTGAATGGGGCAAGGCAGCTGATGCGGATGCCATACGCCAGGCTCTCCAAGCTGAACCCAAAATCAAAGCCGTCTTGGTCACCCATAATGAAACCTCTACCGGCGTTACCGATGACCTGGCTTCAATCAGCTCGGTAGTCAAGGAATTTGATAAACTGCTGCTGGTTGATGCCATTAGCAGTCTGGGCTCAATTAACCTGCCGGTAGATGACTGGCACTGCGATGTTACCGTTACTAGTTCCCAGAAAGGATGGATGGTCCCCCCGGGATTAGCCATGGTGAGCGTCAGCCAAAAAGCATGGCAGGCACACGCGAACGCTAAGATGCCTCGCTTTTACTGGGACTTTACCAAAGCCAAGAACTATTTAGAAAGAGGGCAAACGCCTTGGACACCGGCTCTCTCTATAGTATTTGCTCTAGCAGTATCGCTGGAAATGATGCTAAAGGAGGGACTCCCCAATATCATCGCCCGACATGCCCAGGTAGGTAAGGCAAGCCGTGACGGAATAAAATCGCTAGGTCTATCCCTCTTTGCTGACGAAAGCTACGCCTCCAATACAGTTACCGCGGTAGCTGCTTCAGATGGGCTTGACATTAATAAGATGCGTAAGATTCTGAGAGAGGAACATAAGGTTATATTGGCTGGTGGACAGCAAAGATTAGACGGTAAGATATTCCGCATTGGGCACCTGGGATGGGTAACTGAAGATGATATTAAAGCAGTAATCTCGGCACTAAAGGTGGTATTGCCACAGGCTGGATTTAGGAGTGCTAGCTAAGATGAAGGTTTTAATCACCGACCCTATCTCAAATGAAGGCATAGATATTCTGCGAGGCTCTGCTCAAGTGGATGTCAGGACCGGTCTTAAGCCAGAGGAACTCATATCTATAGTTGGCGATTATGAAGCACTGTTGGTGCGTAGTCAGACTCAAGTCTCAGCCGAGGTGATACAAGCCGGGAGGAAATTACAGGTTATTGCTCGGGCTGGTGTTGGCGTAGATAATATTGACGTGGAAGAGGCAACCCGGCGGGGTATCGTGGTGGTTAATGCCCCTACTGGTAATACCATCTCAGCGGCGGAGCACACCATTGCCCTTATGCTTGCCTTAGCCCGTCACATATCTCAAGCCAATGCGGTACTCAAATCCGGGATATGGCGGCGAAGTGATTTCATGGGCACCGAGGTAAGAAACAAGATACTAGGTATTATCGGCCTGGGCAATGTCGGTTCAGAAGTAGCCAGACGTGCCCGGGGTCTGGAAATGAAACTCATCGCCTATGACCCCTTCATCTCAGTTGACCATGCCAGCAAACTTGAGGTAGAGCTTGTTCCCTTAAAGCAGCTACTCAAGGAATCGGACTTTGTCACCCTTCATATCCCACGCACAGAATCAACTAAGGGATTAATTGGGGCTAAGGAGCTAGCTTTGGTTAAGCCAACCGCTTATATCATTAACTGTGCCCGAGGGGGACTAATTGATGAAGAGGCACTGGTTAAAGCGGTCAAGGAGAATAGAGTGGCTGGTGCCGCCGTTGATGTCTTCATCAGAGAACCATGCACCGAGAGCACACTCTTTGAAAGTGACAAAATCATTGTTACCCCTCATTTGGCAGCTTCCACTACGGAAGCTCAAGCCACTGCAGCTAAGGAGGTAGCGGTACAGATTATTGATGTATTTAAGGGACAACCAGCCAGATATGCGGTTAATGCTCCCTTTATCCCGGTTGAAGTTCTATCAGTGCTGGCACCCTTTATGAAGGTAGCTGCCACAGTGGGTAGGCTGGTCAGCCAGCTCGCTGAAGGGCAGATGAATGCTATCCAGGTTAAATATGAGGGTGAGATTTCTAATTATGATACCAGCGCTCTCAAGGCAGCCGTTGTAGGGGGCTTACTTGAGGAGATAAGTGAGGAACGCATTAATCTGGTCAATGCTAACCTGGTGGCTACCCAGCGTGGTCTGACAGTAATAGAACAGAAGGAAGTTACCTGCGAAAACTATGCCAGCCTTATCAACGTAGAAGTAACCACCAGTGCTGGGGTTACCACTGTCGCCGGGACAATAATACACGGCCAATCGCACATTGTTCGGGTTAATAACTACTGGCTTGATATTGCGCCCGCAGAGGGTTACTTCTTGTTTCTTGACCACCGAGAACGTCCCGGACTCATGGGAGCTGTCGGCACGATAACTGGTGACGCCGATATAAATATCAGCTCCATGACTGTTAGCCGTCTCAAACCTAGGGGTCAAGCACTGGCAGTATTAGCCTTAGATGAACCCTTGCCTGAAGAATGTCAGCAGCAGATACTATCTATCTCCAACGTCTCTACCGTTAAGCTAGTAAAACTGTAAGCGAAAGGTTGCTGAACTAGCTTCACTTGGTGTCCAGTGGCCAGGAGGCCAATGTCATCGGCGTAATACATCACTGATAGCTTACCATGGAAGGGTGCCGATACCACAGGGTGGAGGAAGAAAGAGAGAAGAGGTGATGTGTCACTAATCATATGGATGAGTACATTACATTGATTTATTCTTTAGAGTGTGCTAATCTTTAGTGGGAAAAGGCAGTGACGGAGAAGAGTACGGGAGGTAATTGATACTCAGCGAGTCTGGTATGGTGGAAGCAGATGTGTCTGCTCTCGGAAAATCACTCCTGAGCCACCAACCGAACGGTCTTAAAACCTAGTAGACTTGGTCGGTAACGTCAGCCGTTATCATAGACGAGGGCATGGTAGCTATGCCCTGAAGGAGTGCCCCCGCTTGTTGCGGGAGAAGTAGGGTGGTACCGCGGGTTGAATCCCGTCCCTGGAGGACGGGATTTATATATAATAAGGCTGTTTATTAATGTTTTTAGAGGAGCGAAGCCCCTCTAAACCTCTAAAGGGTGAGGAGTTGGTAAACGGTCTTTGTAGAAAGGATTTGGTTATGTTCCATCCGGTAAGCAGCAAGGTAAATCTACCACAGATGGAGGAGAATATACTTCGCTTATGGAGAGATAACAGTGTCTTTGAGCGGAGTGTAGAAGCCCGCCGGGGCGCTTCTCACTTCGTATTATATGAGGGGCCACCCACCGCTAATGGTAGCCCGGGTATCCATCATATGTTGTCTCGCGTCTTTAAAGACATTATCCCACGCTATAAGGCAATGAAGGGTTATTATACACCGCGCATGGCTGGTTGGGATACCCATGGCTTGCCGGTTGAGTTAGAGGTGGAAAAGGAGCTGGGCTTTTCCGGTAAAGCACAGATTGAGGAATACGGTGTTGACCGTTTTAATGCCCGCTGCCGGGAGAATGTTTTCCGCTATAAGAAGGAGTGGGATGACTTAACCGAGCGCATTGGCTTCTGGATTGACCTGAAGCATCCTTATATCACTATGGACAATAGATATATTGAAACCGTCTGGTGGACAATAAAGCAGATGTGGGATAAGGGACTGGTGTATCAGGGTTATAAGGTTACCCCTCATTGTCCTCGGTGTGGCACCTCTTTGAGTTCACATGAGGTGGCTCTGGGCTACCAGGATAATGTTGCTGACCCTTCGGTATACATAAAGTTCAAGGTTGTTCCTTCACCAATATCATTTTCTAAGGAACAAAAGAGACTCTATGAGTTGTCACGAGATAAACATACTTATTTGCTTGCTTGGACGACTACTCCTTGGACACTGCCGGGTAATACTGCCCTAGCGGTAGCTGCTGACGCTGAGTATGCTGTAATTGAAGTAGATGACGAATATCTTATCCTAGCTTTAGCCTTGCTTGAGCGGGTGGGATTGAGTGACTACACGGTGGTTGAGAGATTAAGCGGAAGCGATTTAGCAGGGGGTGGGGGTAAGGAGGGGATTAAGTATGAACCCCTCTTTAACCCGCATGAGTTTGGTGTCGAGCGAAGAAGGTTTCAACTATTTTACAATTCTGATACTAAGCAATGGCGTATGGAACTCCAGGTGCAGAAAGCACTGAAACCACCACTTCTCGGTGGCCCAAGCCTAACCTATAAGGTAATTGCCACCGATTTCGTATCTATGGAGGAGGGGACAGGGATAGTGCATGTTGCCCCCGCTTACGGTGAAGTTGACTACCAGGCGGGAGAGGAGCAAGGGCTTGACTTTGTCCATCCAGTAGATTTGCAGGGTAAAATCACCGGAAAATATCGCTTCTCGGGATTGCCTGTTAAAGAGGCTGACCCGCTGGTGCTTGAGGAACTCAGAAAGAAGAACCTTCTTTTCCGTAGTGAGACGATTCGGCACACCTATCCCTTCTGCTGGCGCTGTGAGACGCCGCTCCTGTACTATGCCAAGCAAACCTGGTATATCCGGACAACAGCGGTAAAAGAAGGCCTTATTGAAGGGAATAACCAGATAAACTGGTATCCGGAGCATGTCAAGTATGGCCGCTTTGGTGATTGGCTGCAGAATAACGTTGACTGGGCCTTCTCCCGGGAGAGGTATTGGGGCACGCCGTTACCTATCTGGCAGTGTGAGTCTTGCGGTAAGTATGACTGCATAGGCAGTGTAGAGGAGTTGAAAAATAAGTCCGGCTTTAGCGGATTGAAAGAACCCTTGGATTTGCACCGTCCCTTTGTTGATGAGGTTTTCTTTACCTGCCCGAAATGTGAGGGTAAGGGTGTGATGAAGCGGGTTCCCGAGGTAATTGACTGCTGGTTTGATTCCGGAGCGATGCCAGTAGCTCAATGGCACTACCCCTTTGAGAATAAAGAGTTGTTTGAAGACGGGCGCTTTCCCGCCGACTATATTTGTGAAGCGGTTGACCAGACCCGTGGCTGGTTTTATAGCTTGCATGCTATTTCTACCCTTTTGTTTAATCGTCCCTGTTTTAGCAATGTTATCTGTCTGGGACACATCCTTGATGCCAAAGGGGAGAAGATGAGCAAGGCCAGGGGGAATGTGGTGGAGCCGTGGGCGGTGGTCAATAAATATGGGGCTGATGCCCTGCGGTGGTATTTTTTTACTGCCTCACCACCAGGTAATGTACGCCGCTTCTCGGAGAAACTAGTAGCTGAGGCAGCCCGCCGCTTTTTACTAACGCTGTGGAATGTTTACTCCTTTTTTGTCACCTATGCTAATATAGACCACTTCACCCCTAGTTCGGAAGAAGCCGTATTATATCAGTCGGAGCTTGATAGGTGGGTTATCTCCGAGCTTAATCAGCTTATTGCTGAGGTGGATGCCGCACTGGATGGCTATAACCCGACCGAGGCGGGGCGGAAAATAGAGGGCTTTGTTGATGATTTATCCAACTGGTATGTGCGTCGGAGCCGGCGGCGATTCTGGAAGAGTGAGAATGATGCTGATAAACTAGCGGCATATACTACCCTTTACCAGTGTTTGGTTACACTGTCAAAGCTACTGGCGCCGTTTACTCCATTCCTGGCTGAGGAAATGTATCAGAACTTGGTTGTTTCGGCATTTCCTGAAGCTCCAGCTAGTGTGCACCTGACTGATTTTCCCGTAGCTGATGTAACTAAGATTGATAAACAGCTAGCTGCTGATACCAGATTGGTAACGAAGGTATCAAGTCTGGGTCGGGCTGCCCGCAGCCAGGCAGGTATTAAGGTGCGTCAGCCTCTGGCTCACGTCGTAGTTAGCGTGGCCAGGCACGATGAACAGAGAAGTTTAGAGCAGCTAAAGCCTCAAATTTTGGAAGAACTTAACATAAAAGACCTGCAATTTATTGATGATGTGGGTAGGCTGAATAAAGAAAGTTATGTAATTAGTTCGGAAGGCGATTACTCGGTAGCCGTTCCCACTGAGATTTCTCCCGAACTGGTGGCTGAGGGGATGGGACGAGAGATAATTCACCGGCTTCAGACAATGCGCCGCTCGGCTGGGTTTGATATTGCTGACTATATTACTACCTACTACCAGGGGGATGATTATATCCGGCAGGTGATGACAAATAAGGATTTGGCCAACTATATTAAGCAGGAAACATTATCCCGGCAGCTTGTTGAAGGGGTTCCGGGAGAGGGCGCCTATACTGAAAGTCATAAACTAGGCGACCATGAGATATTACTGGGGGTAAAGAGATTAGGCTGACCTAGGGTGGTGGTCTTTCACCAAGGGTAACATAAGTAGTATTCTGGGTATTCCCTCGCCAGAAGGTTATCTTTACCCTTTGCCCAACTTGGTTAGAATGAAGAGCTTCTATTAGGTCCTGGGCAGTGGCTATCTTTTGGTCATCCAGACCAACAATAACATCCTCGGCCTCAATGCCGGCTTTGTCGGCTGGACTACCAGGAGCGACTTCAGTAATAAAAGCCCCTTTGTCTACTGCTAGTTCGTATTGGAGTACTAAAAATTGGTCTACGCTTCGCAGCACTACTCCCAGCCAGGGACGAATTATATATCCTGTTCGGATTAATTCCTCGATGATGGGCATCGCTGTTTCGGTGCTGATGGCATAGCCTATACCCTCGACTTCAACCGTGGCAATCTTGACGCTGGTGATGCCGATTACCTCTCCTTTCATATTTACCAGTGGTCCGCCACTGTTACCGGGGTTAATAGCGGCGCTGGTCTCAATGAGGTCACCTAGTATTTGTCCTGATACTGCTATGGAAACCTCCAGACGACTAACTATGCCCTCCTTGGCGCTAATCCCCAGCCCCAGTGGATTACCAATAGCCACTAACCAATCACCGACCCTCAATTGGGAGGAGTCTCCTATCTTAGCTGCCGGTAGGTTGCGGGCATTAATCTCAACCACGGCCAGGTCACTAAGAGGGTCAGTGCAGCAGGCTTCTGCGGAGTAAGTTTCACCATTGGCCAGGGTTACGGTAACACTCTCAGCTCCCTCTACCACGTGATTGTTGGTCACGATAAGTCCACTTTCATCTATAATCCATCCCGAACCAGCCCCCTCTTGGGTAGATGGTCGGTTAAAGATGTCATAGGTTACCACTTCGGTGTTAATGGCAACTACTGATGGCTTAACCATAGCCACTACATTGGCAATACTGGGTAGCAGCGGAGCACTATTCTCTGGGGGTGGTAGTGTCCAGTCAGGGTTAATTGGATTGGCGGTATGGTTAGCCGGCGGGCTTGGTGGGCTTGGTGTCGGGGAAGGGATGTCTATGTTGGGTAGCAGCTCACAGCCTGTCCCTAAGAGAAGGGATAAGACAATAACAAAACAAATTACTAAATATTTCACATTCGCCCTGTTCATTATTAGTTTATATTGTAGCACACGGGCCCAATTTGAGCAAAAATAAAGGGGGCTGGGTAAAGGTTATTTAGCAACCTATCCCCCTGCTCCCCCTTCCCTTATTAAGGGAAGGGGGAGTATAGGTTAGAGAGGGGCGGAGCCCCTCTCTAAAATCTCTTCCCCCTCTCCTTCTTAAGGAGAGGGGGATTAAGGGGGTGAGGTTAATAGACAATTTCGACTGGGTATAACCCCAGCCCCTTATCTACCTATTCATTTATGCCATTATGCCCCGGGTACTTTGGGCAGTTCGAGCTGTGCCTTCCTTAC
>Ga0209979_1001067_pt1 | contig 32065 bp, 17 predicted proteins | sample AnhtaG_FD_183114 | JGI IMG/M metagenome (GOLD analysis project Ga0209979, IMG submission 183114) | Deep subsurface microbial communities from Anholt, Denmark to uncover new lineages of life (NeLLi) - Anholt_01485 metaG (SPAdes) (version 2) | ecosystem: Environmental > Aquatic > Marine > Oceanic... | reverse complement strand
TCCATTGGATCCAAATTCGGACAAATACCAAAAAGAAAAACCAAACCAAAAGAAAATGAGCTTGTAACCATAAATTACTGACATTTTAAATTTGCAAAAAAACTGACATTTTCTATTTGCGTTGACATGCGCTGAAATTCTTTGCTTATTTTCCACACAAGGCATCCTCAGCCCGGTTCTCTGTAAAGCCCTGGCCTGTACCCGCACCATCCTATCCACTCTTTTCGTCACCCTTTTGGAGTCTTTTTCCTCATCCAAAACAAGCTACTAAAGGGGATTCTCTCTACCTTCTTATTTCAACGAAAAAAGACAGACACATCGTAGAAATTTAAGTGCGGACCCGCCATTTTTGCCAAAAGTTTTAGTGGTGAAACTACCTCTTGTAAAGATTGGTGGACTACTTTTGGCTTTGATTTGCTTTTGTAAAAGAATAAGTTTTATGCTATCCAAGATACTCTCCGCTTCAGTGCTCTGGAAAGAAGTATAACTTAAGATCTCTCAGATGCGGTATTTGCCAATCAAGCTTCTCCAGCGTCATAGACTGAATATAACTGTTATTTTCCTTTATCTTCTTTTCACCTCGATTTTCACCTTTCCTCTATTCTTACATATTTCCACCTCAACTCCTTTAGCTGACGGGTCTGGTGATCAATTTCAATTCATGTGGATGTTCTGGTGGTTTAAAACTGCGCTGTTTGAATTGCAAACAAATCCTCTATACACAAACTTCATATACTATCCTCAGGGAACCAGTTTGATTTATCATTTGTTCATTTTCCTCAACCTTCTTGCTATCCCTTTCCAATATTTGTTTGGCACACCTGGCGATTTAATCATCAGTCATAATCTCATATTGATATTCACCTTTGTGTTTAGTGGATTCGGAGGATATTTACTTATCAAGCATTTAGTCAAAGACTCTGTAACCGCTTTTGTTTGCGGATTGCTCTTTGCTTTCTGCCCTTATCGTTTATGGCATTTGAACCATTTAAATCTCTTAAGCACTGTGTGGATCCCTTTTTATATATTGTACTTGATTAGATCCATAGACGAAAAGTCCTTAAAGAACTTCCTCTGGGCTGGAGTCTTTTTTATTCTTACATTTCTTTCCTCTTTGACTTATGTTTTGTTTCTGGTTTTATTCACTCTGATTTATCTTTTGTATCTATTGATAAGATCCAGAAAACAACTATTTGATAAGAGAGTCATAAAGAATTCCGTTATAGCGCTTTTCATCGTAATTGTACTCTTATCACCCCTTTTGTATGCCTTATCTTCCAGCAAAATTGATTGGCAACCATCGACAGAAGCTTCAACCATATATTCCGCTAATCTGGTGGGATATTTTTTACCGGTCAAGGAGAGATCTCTTTTGGTTGGTCATTTTCTTCCCTCCCGGTTCGATTACCGTGGAGTATCTGGGGGAGAACTCTTTCTGGGCTATGTTTTGCTTTTTTTCGTGGTATATACTTGGATAAGATTTCCAAGGAAGAAGATAGAATTTTGGCTTTTTAGTTCTTTGGCTTTTCTGTTATTATCTTTTGGTCACACCATTCACATTTTTGACAATTCTTATTTTTTCAAATGGCTTCCTTACAATCTCTTATATACCTATGTTCCTCTTTTCCAGATAGGCCGAACACCCTGCCGTTTTTCGCTGATGGTCACCCTTTGCTTGATCATTTTTTCCAGTTATGGACTGACACGATTTTTCCGCCTCTCGACGACCCCAGATAAGAATCTTTCTGATGTGAAGAATTTCTTCCGGGGCTTTCTGGTCGGAAAGGAATGCCCATTGTTGTGGTGATGCTGATTTGTTTGGAGTTTATTGTGCTTCCTACAGAGTTAATCCGGGTAGAGATCCCGGAATGCTACAAGAAGATAAAGAATATGAAAGAGGATTTCGCAATATTAGAGCTACCTGCTTTTTGCCATGGATCCAGCTTAATGTGCAATATTCATATGTTTTATCAAACCTTTCATGGCAAAAAAGTGGTTAACGGTTATCTTGCTCGTCCCTCTCATTACAGCAAAGATTTTTTAAACGAGATTTTTTCTGAGGAGAACAAAACAGAGCCAAGAAAGAATGGTTTTAAAGTAGATGTAGATAAACTAGCAGAAAAGAACGTAAAGTACATAGTTGTGCATGAATCACATACACTTTTGGAGGTGATACATACACCTTTGGAAGCGAAAATAGACGATATTGGCTGCTTGGTTATCGAAGAAGAATCTTCAAAAATTAAAGTTTTTCAGTCATTTTAACTTTAGACGTTGTCCCAGGTGTCTGTCCCAGACGGGTCTCCGTGATTTTGATTAGATCCATTGAGAGTTAGTTGTAGGTCAAGCATGGCGGATCCTGCTTGACAAAAATTGTCTTTTTTTGCCATGGGCAGAAAAACCTGGCTTTCAATAGTAGATTTTTAGTCTCCCTTCTCCTTTTCACTATAGTTTATCCCCATCGTCTTCGGCATATCGTAGGCCTCTGGATGCAGATATTTCCCACTCTCCTCGAGTGGCTTCTCCTCTTCCACCGGAATTCGATTCTTCTCCGCGAACGGATCATGCCGGATGCCGGTCACCATCCACGAGACTTTCATTCCCGGTGTGCCACCTGCGACCTGAAAACGATTGCCTGCGATCTCTTGTGCGATGTAGAGGTTTGGACCTGGTGCTCCGATAGGGGTAAGCTGGTAGCGGAAGTCGCGGTTTAGCGACTCAAACCACTCCGGCAGTTCCACCCATGCTTCTCCGTTGCCATCCAAAACCACGTTGCCGTTGTAGATGTTCATCATGTCCGGGCTTTCCACAAAGGAGTGGTAAAGGTATTTGTTTTCCGGTTCCAGCGGATGATCAATCTTGAACCCACCGCCACCCTTAGTTAAGTATCCAGTAACCTCGACAGCACCGGCAAAGTATGCTGCTTTCCCTCCCCCGGCGTTGTAGGCGTAAACTGCTGGACTGGTGCCGTTGTTATAAGCCCAGATAGCTCCCCAGTTGACGAGCCCCGCAGAACATTCGCCGTATACCCTGATTCCGTCACCATTACCAGAGTTTTCAAACCGCGCACCGTAACTGGTGTTGTTGGAGGTAAAATACGACCCACCCGTAGCCCGGACATTAAATGAATTATCTCCGGTGGAATTAAAATCGGCATCGGTGGTATCGGCCCAAACGAACGAGCCCGAGTGGAGCGCCTTTGCCCGACGTCCGGCGGAGAAGGAGTATTTACCCCCGGCAAGGTTGGCTCTGCCACCGGCGACAACAGAATAGTCTCCTTGCGCCACGTTGGAATCAGCTTCCTCCGATAACGGGTCGCCCCCGCCCCCAGCCACCACGGAGCAATATCCTCGAGCTTTGTTGCCGCTGCCTCCGCAAACCGTAGCATAGTATCCGCTAGCAGTATTATGGTCTCCACCTGACACAGTTGCGTCACCACTGCTGGCAGTGTTCCACATTCCACCGCCAACGGTGGACTGCAAGCCGCCGACGGTGACGGTGTTCGCGTAGCCCCCACCGACAGTGGAATTCAACCCAGTAGCGCTGTTGTACCGACCTCCGCCAGCTGTGGCACCTTCGGCGGCTATGTTACCATACCCGCCACTTACCGTCGAGTGTGAATAATTCTCTCCGCTGGTCCCCGTGGTACAAGCTACACCAAGATTTACCATGGTATGGGCTTGATTTCCATAAAGCTTGTTTCCGGCGCCCCCACGGGCTATGCCCCAATACTTGGTGGTATAAAGCACTGAATCCGTAACTGACCAATTTGAACCCGAGCCAGGCGTTGTTACAAGTGCGCTATCTGCCACCAAAGCCCGGTAAGCATAACCCACGCTGGTGAATCTCAAACGGTCGGGCATGTGTTCTCCCTCCACGGTGACATCCAGCCAATAATCCTGGTCGAAATCCAGATTTATGGGGTTCTCGCTGCCCAGAATCACATTGAATAAACCGTTGATGACTGGAACGTCATACTGAATCTCGTCCCATTTGATGTTCCCTCCGGTCGGACCCGGGTCGTCATAGATTATGAAGGTGATGTCGACTGTATCAGTCAAAGGACTGCCGGAGTTGTCGGTCAACATCCCCTGGTAGTTGATCATCTTAGGAATTCCAGCCAGACTTAAACTGGCCAGAAAAACCAAGATGATTACGCCGAAAAGAAGAACGAAGCGGAGCATAGAAAACCTCCTTTGAGGTTAAGGGTTAGCATTTTAGGACAATTAAAGGAGATTTTCTGTTCTTGGCAAGAAACTTATATTGGGGATGGGAAAAAAGTAGGGGCAATTCCCCGCCTTTGGCGGGATGTTCCACATGAATTGCCCCTACAAAGGTAACGGACGGGATGTCCGTTACCAACAGATCTTAGCTGATCTTTCTATTATCGCTCTTTTTCCAATTTAGCTATTCTCTCCTCTAACTGAATAATATACAAGGTCTGCTCCTCGATTTTCTCCAACATCTGAATAAGTAACTCATCTATCTTGAATCCACTATTCCTTTTCACGTCTTCAGCTGATATTACATTAGGCAAACATTTCTTTTCCAGCACATATTTCTTTAGCTCATCCAAAGGCATCAGCTTATAATCAGGCTCGAAGACATAATCAGGATGAGTGTAGTTGACTCCTCCTTTCTTTACATTGTAAGACCCAGCCACATTTATGTCTCCATTGACGTCCAGTTTGTAAGCCGGGCTGGTCGTCCCAATGCCCACGTTGCCAGATATTTCTCTAATCGAAATAACATCACCTGCGGCGTAGGCACCGATCTTAACACCAAAACCGTAGACTCCTTTCACATAATGATGAACACTACCTAGGTATACTATGCCTTCCTCTCCCAGAGAATCAAAACTCCCAGCCCCTTGAACAACAATATCTCCCAGGTCGACATCCAATTTCTGCCCGGGGCTTGTTGTTCCAATGCCCACACCCCCGGAAGCGCGGATTAAGAATTGGTTAGTGTCAGTGGAACTGAAATCGGCATTCGTCATGTCGGCCCATACGAAACAGCCGTGGTGATTCGCCTTAGCCCGGCGCCCGGCAGCGAAGGAGTAGTTGCCGCTGGCGGTGTTTAGAAATCCACCTCCCACGGTTGCATACTCTCCGCTGGCGGTGTTGGAAGAGCCTCCGCTTACGGTTGCACGGTCATTGCTGGCGGCGTTGGAAGAGCCTCCGCCTACCGTCGCCCCAAGGCCACTGGCGCTGTTGTAACTTCCTCCGGCTACGGTCGCATGGTCACTGTTCACAAGGTTGTCATACCCACCACCTACAGTAGCAGCGTAGTCAGTGGCTCTGTTATTATATCCGCCCCCTACAGTTGCATAATCGGCGCTGGCAGTATCAGCCTCTCCTCCACCTATGGTAGCACAGTACCCACTAGCAAGGTGCCAATATCCTCCAGCTATCGTTGCTGCCCAATCAGTGGCGCGGTTCTCAATACCTCCACCTACGGTAGTATAGTCATCAGTAGCGCTGTTCAACTTTCCTCCACCCACGATGCAGTGATAATGATTTGCACCATTTGTGCCAGTGGTGCAGGCCATGCCAAGATTCACATGAGAATAGACGCTGTCACCGTAAAGCACATTTCCGGCACCACCGCGGGCAATACCCCAATATTCATTTGTGTAAAGCACAGAATTGCTAACGGACCAATTTGAACCTGATCCAGGTGTTGCTGAAAGAGCGCTATCTGCTATCAAAGCCCGGTAAGCATAACCCACACTGGTAAATCTCAAACGCCCGGGCATCATCTGTCCTCCCACGGTGATTTCCATCCAGTAATCTTCCGAGAAATCCAGATTTATGGGGTTCTCGCTGCCCAGAATCACATTGAATAAACCGTTGATGACTGGAACGTCATACTGAATCTCGTCCCATTTGATGTTTCCTCCGGTCGGACCCGGGTCGTCATAGATTATGAAGGTGATGTCGACTGTATCAGTCAAAGGACTGCCGGAGTTGTCGGTCAACATCCCCTGGTAGTTGATCAGCTTGGGGATGTCTGCTTTAATGCTCTCCAAACAGAGGAGAAGCACACACGCCACCACAAAGAACAGAACCTTTTTCATCTGTCCCTCCTGATTGGTTAAAGGTTATAGTTTCTCGTTAACCTGCTTTTCAAATTCTCGCAAGCGAAATAAGCTTTATCTTCCTTGCCCCCGCATAAGGTTTAGCGTCCTGCCTTTGGGGTGAACTATACGGTTCATCCCTTCGGCGGGACAAATACGAAGCGAAAGTGTTACGCCTTCTTGTGGTCAAGTTGAAGTCGTAGATCCTGCTTTGGCGGGGCTTGACACTCCAAGCAGATGCTTGCCCGTCTAGGCAAACAACTCTACTTCAAAAGGATCATCTTTTTACACTTCACGAAATCTCCAGCTTCGATCCGATAAAAGTAGACTCCGGAACTGACCTCATTCCCACCATCATCTTTGCCATCCCAGTGGATCTTCTTATATCCCAGTTCCTGTGGTTCATCCACCAAGTTTCTAACCTTCTGTCCCAGGATGTTATAAATCTGAATCTTTACCTGCGACGCTTTAGGCAGAGCATATTGGATCACAGTGGTAGGATTGAAGGGATTAGGATAGTTCTGGCGCAGGTCAAATTCCCTGGGACGCTGAGTGAGATCCTCCTCCTCCCACTCTACCGGAGACATCTCCACCACCCACGGGTTCCAAAAACCGGTGTATACTTTCATGGTAGCTCCACCCTGAACCCCGGTGATGGATTGACCCAAAGATGAGGAGAGCTTGTAGCTGGCAGTGGAAAGCCACATGGCTCCTCCTCCGTCCAGAACCTGCCGGGGAACGTCATAAGTCGGAGAACGCGAGTGGCTCCTGCCAAAGACACACCAGACTAACAGGAGAAGCAGGACTGCGCTGGAAAAAATCTTCAACCATCTGGCCATGGTTCACCTCCTTTCGGCATTGTCAGTTTTTGTAGTTGTTGATCCTCAAAAGAAAAAAATTCCTCGTTTTGACTTAGCACAAAAATCGGGTGACTAAATTCTTTTCCAATCCCTCAGAAATTGCAACAAAAGCCTTGCCCCAAATCCGGATGCACCTTTGGTATGGTAGGAATCCTCTTTTTCTCTGAAATCGACTCCGGCTATGTCCACATGTATCCAGGGGAGATCTCCTACAAAGTTCTGCAAGAAAGCGGCAGCCAGAATCGCCCCTCCGAATCTTCCGCCTACATTCTTGATGTCTGCCAAATCGCTTTTCAAGAATTCGTCATACTCTTTCCACAAAGGCATCTCCCAGACCCGTTCGCCACTTTTCTCACTTGCCTTTAGCATTTGAGCTTTCAATCCCCGGTGATTTCCAAAGAGCCCGGCACATAGCGTTCCCAGAGCCAGCTTAATAGTACCAGTTAGAGTAGCCACATCCACGACGGCATCAGGTTCAAAGCTTCGGGCATAGGACAATCCATCCGCCAGAATCAGACGTCCTTCCGCATCCGTATTTAAAACCTCGATGGTCTTCCCCGAATGTGAGGTTATGATATCCCCCACTTTCAAAGCAGAGCCAGAAGGAAGGTTCTCTGTGGCGGGTATTATTCCAATAAGATGGAGTGGCAACCCTATCTTTGCACAAGCGGCGATAGTGGCGATAACCACTGCTCCTCCCATCATATCTCCCTTCATCTCCACCATACCCTCGGTGGTTTTCAAGGATAGCCCTCCGGCATCGAAAGTGATGCCCTTACCTACCAGGACTAAAGTATTTATTTTTCTCCGTGGAGGGAGATATTCTAAAACGATAAGCTTGGCAGGCTCTTTGCTCCCTGAAGCTACTGCTAAAAAGGAATTCATTTTCAGTTTCTTTATCTCTGTTGTGGAAAGAATCTTACACTTGAAGTTATTTTCCCGGGCAAGCTTGTCTGCTTCGCCAGCCAGGCGCTCAGGGGTGAGATAATTGCCCGGCCGGTTGGCTAAGTCGCGGGAGAAATTGGTGGCCCAGGAAAATATCTCCCCAAATTCTTCACCTCTTTTGATCTCACCAATTCCCTTGCGCTTCTCTTTCAAAAAAGTCAGCCTCTGCAAAGCCACCCTCTCGTTTTCATCGACAGTTTTGTACCGATCGAGTTTGTAGAAAGAAAGCAGTATCCCCTCCACCATGGCTTGCGAAGATTCTTGCAGTTTTATGGCGGCAAGATTTGATTCGAATGCCTGTACGGAGAGACTCTTGAGTTTCAGCTCTCTGGTCTTTCTTCCTGCGAAACCATATGCTCGACGAAGCTTTTCGATTGTCATTTCATCCCTTTTTCCCAATCCCAGCAGAATGATTCTTTTGAATTTCAATCTGCCCTGGGGATATAAAACTGTGGTTTGTCCTAATTTTGCGGTAAAATCCCCGGTTTCAAACAGGTGACTTACGGCTCCGGAAAGCTTGTCATTAATGGTTTTGAGCACAGGGTTGAGCCTTTTGACTTCTTCAAAGCAGTTCAGAAGAACACCTTCATCTTCTGCCAACTCAACTCTTCCTTGTTTCACTTCTATCTGCATGACGGACTCTTTTCCCTAAAAAGAAAAATAGATTCGAATGCTTTTACTTAAACAAAGGATACTCAAAAACTGTGAAATGCGCAAGGATAAAAAGGTAGGGTGATAGAAACCAAAGAGAGATTAATAGGTATGGTTCACAAAAAGTTAGATCGGGGGGAAACTTCAGCTTTACTTGGCCTATAAATCCTTGGGGCAGGCCATCAAGAGATTAAATAAAAGGTAAGCATAAAGGTCCACAGGTGCGAACCACACGATTCACCACACCGTATGGTGCATACCATGGGATTTGCACTCCACATTTTCTTCAACCACTGCTTTGTCAAGGATCGTCTCTTTTTTTATACCCAAGATCATTTCCATTATTATGCATTTACGTTTTGTGTTTTCCTCTGAGCTAATAGCTCTGAGACCAAATTCAAAATCTGCTCCATTTTGAAAGGTTTGCTTATGACCCGATCGACGTTCTTCATGTGAACTTCATTCTGGCCCGGCTTTACTCCCCAGCCGGTGGAAAGGATCACCGGGGTGAAGGGATCGGAAGCCTTAATTTTGCCCGCCACATCCCAGCCGGATAATCCCGGCATTCCCAAATCGGTTATAACTATATCCGGTTTTTGCTTTCTGAAAAGTTCAATTCCCTCCTCCCCGCTTGCCGTCTGAGTAACTCTATGTCCTGCGGTGGAAAGTATTGCATCCAGGACCTCTCGTACATTTTTCTCATCCTCTACTACTAAGACATGCGCACTTTTGTGTTTGAACTTGGCGGGCGTCCTCCTTTCCTCCGCCAACTTGCATCTGGGGAGTTTTATGGTAAAACTGCTTCCTGAGCCGGGACTGCTCTTTGTCGTGATCTCCCCTCGATGGCGGGTGATGATTCCGTGAGCCAGACTCAAACCCAGACCGGTTCCCTCTTCCCCTTTGGTGGTAAAAAACGGAACAAAGATTTTGCTTTTGACCTCCTCGGTCATTCCCCCGCCGGTATCCTCTACGGTGAGAAAAATGGATTCTTTATCTTCTTCAGTTTTCAGGGTCAAAGACCCCCCTTTGGGCATGGCATCCACGGCATTGAAAATTAAATTAGTTAAAACCTCCTTAAGCTCGGTGGCATCCCCCAGCACCCTACCTTTCGCCTTCAGTTCCTTTTTCACCTCTATTTGAATTCCGGAAAGAAAAGCTTTGTCCTTCCAGTAAGACTTGGTCAACTCCAGGGAATCTTCAACCACTAAGTTGAGGTCTGTGGGACGAAATGCCATATCCGGTCTTGCTTTGGCGAACTCATGAATTCTGGACAAGATAGTGGCTCCGTCTGTGGCGGATTTCTCTATCACCTGTAAACTTTTCTCCATCTCATCTGAGGGACTCATCCCTTCCTTCTTCAACTTCATTAAAATCAGCTGAACTCTGCCTAAAATGGAAGCCAGGATATTATTGAAATCATGAACCACACCGTTAGCCATTTCGCCTGTGGCACGAAATCTTTCAATCTGAATCATATGGCTCTGGGTGTCCTTCAGATTCTGGTAAGCCTTTTGAAGATCAGAAAACAACCTGGCATTTTGGATAGCTACAGAAAGGTGGCTTGCAACGGAGTCCAAAAGTTCTACCTGCTCTGCACCAAATCCGTGATCTCTCCTGCTCTCCAGACTCAGGATTGCGATGACCTTCTGGTTATCTATGATGGGAACTAAAATGTAAGATCTTATCCCTTCTGAAAAAATCAGTCGATCCATGAGTTTGGAGCCAGATTCCAAAACCAGCTTCTTTTGGTAAAATGGTTTCCCGGTCTGAACCACCCCGTACATGTTGGTCTCATCAGCAGGAATGGTCTTGTGATTTCCCGGACTGAGACCTGCTCCCGGGCAAAAACTCATCTCCACTTTAAAGAGATGCTCCTTCGGGTGCCAGAAATTCAGGCTGATTCTGTCATATTCTATAACCTGGTTCAACTCACTTGCGACCACATTAAAAATACTTTTCAGATCCAGAGTGGAACTGATGGCTCGATTTATCTGATCGGTCAATTCCAGACGGTAAGCTTTTCTTTCAGTCTCCTCATAAAGCTTGGTGTTGTTGATGGCGGTGGCTAAAAGATCAGTTAAAGTTTCCAAGACCGCCACATCCTGTTCGTCGAAGGTATCTTTGGCAAAGTTCTCAATATCCAGCACCCCCATTATCTTCTTCCCACTTTTGATGGGGACGGAGAGCTCGGATCGGGTGTCACCAATAGCAGGAATGTAGGTGGACTCACAGGTGACGTCATTACACAGGATGGTCTTGCCAGACTCAGCCGCTTTCCCCACCATCCCCACCCCCTTTTTCAGACGATAACCCGGTTTAACTGTATCGCAGGACTTGCCGCAGCAGGTTTTCAAAATCAAATCGCCGGAGGATTCCTCCAAAAGAAATAAGGAGATATGATCGTATTTGAAGCTGAGTTGAATGACTTCTATGACACTTTCCAGAAGTTTATCCAGATTCAGAGTGGAAACCACCTTCCTGCCTACGTCGTTAATTAAAGCCAACTGCACACACTTTTTTTTCTCCTCAGAATAAAGTCGGGCATTTTCAACGGCAATAGCCGCCTGCGAGGATATGGATCTACACAGATTGAGATTTTCGAAATTGAGCTTCTCAGTAGCCCGAAGTCCCACCCCCACCATCCCTAACACCCTCGTTCCTGTGGAAAGCGGCATCAAGATAACCTCACTTTCCTCATCCAGAGGAAGAAGCTGTTTTTCAGATAATGTGAGCTGACCTTTTTTTCTTATCCTGATCATCCTGCCGGTTTGGATCACTTTATGGTGAAGCGGCAGATGCTCGGCTCTGATCCTTTTTCCCTTTTCAATCCCGCCTCTGGCGGGATTTTCAATTGGAGACACTCCCTCCTGGGCAGAGGAAAAAGTCTTAAACACTATGTCTTTTCTTTCCCCGTCCACAAGTGTGGTGTAACAAAAATCTGCGTCCAGAATTTTCATCATCCTCTGGGTCAAAATCTCCAATACCTGATTCAGATTCAAACTGGCGGAGAAGGTAGAGGAGGACTCCAGAAGCAGGGAAAGATCATGTGCTTTCTTTGTCCATCCGGAGAGGAGATTGATATTATCTATTGCCATCCCCACCTGTTGACCAATGGCTTCCAGAAACTCATTCTCCTCCAAACTGGTATCCTTAGGTTTAAAGCTTACCAAGGTAACCACACCATATACTTTCCCTTTCGCCACGAAGGGAATCACCAGAATGGTTTTAATACCTTTATCTCTGAACTCTTTCATCTGCCACCGCTGGTTATCCTCTGTATCAGGAACAAAGATGCTTTGCTTGCGTTTTACCGCCTCGCTCACTATTCCCTGGTCAAACTTAACCTGATCAAATTCACACATGTTGTCCAACTGTAACCCTTTCCATGCCCTCATGGTCAAATTTTTATTTTCCTCGTACAGCAGAAACACCATCCCCCCATCAAAGCCGGTCACCTCCACAATGGTCCCCAGCACCTCATTTAATATTTGGTCCGCGTCCAAAGTCTGATTCACCGCTGTGGCAATAGCGCTCAGTGCAACAAATCTATTTCTCACCCTTTTTATCTCGTTCTCCTTCTCTTTTAAACTTTCATCCATCTTATCCACATACTCGTGTAAAAGTTCTAACCCATCTTTCGTTTCTTTTTTGCTGAAGAGGGTGGGATGAATCCCTTTAACTTTTTTAGTAAGTTTTTGAAGAGGAGAAACGATCTTCTGACTCAAAAGGATGGCCAATCCCAGTGCCGTGGCCAAAAATACCAATAAGGGGAATATTCTGACCTTTCCCGGAAGGTCTGAGTCGATCAAAAAACCGGAAACCAGAAAAAGGGAAAAGGGAATGGCTATCACAAGAAAGATTGACAGCAACAATCTCTTTTTGAAAGAAAACTTTCTGGAAGGGGATGACAAAAACTTCATGATGTTTTTTGTTCCCTAAGATTCACATATAGTATCAAACCCGCCGCAGAGACACACACCAAAATTCTTACTTTAAGCTGAAACCAATTGCTTTGCAGGTTGGTTCGATTTGGATTTCGTCTTTTGGGTGGCTGAACTCAAAAATCCCTCTAAGGTCCTTTGTACTCGATCTACTCCATTCTCAATGTTGCTGAGATATTTTAAACTATCCGGGCTTAAGTTCGTCTGCCTTAGCCTTAAAAGCTCGGCTGACCCCCGAATTGAAGTCAAGGGATTGTTGATCTGATAGTTTAGATCCGAAAGCCTAAAATAGGCATTAGTTTGATTCTCCGCGCTCTCTTTGGGTTTGTAAGAATACTTCAGCCTTTCCTTTAATTGTTCATTTGAACGGCACAGAATACCTTTCTTCAGAGCTAGGCAAAGCTGATTTGCCTTGTGTTTGATAAAGGCTATTTCCTCTTCAGTCAAAGGCTGTCTGTCCCAACTGCGCATCTCCCCCACCGAGACAATCCCCACCGCTTTATCAGAAAGAATCAGAGGAACCAGAAATGCCGAATTTACTTTTTCATCCATGATAAGCCGGGCCTCCTTTTTTGACATCACACTTTCCGGATCATCCTGATTGATCAGCATGGGTCTTTTTGCCTCCAGGGTCAAGCGATGCCAGGGCAGATCATCTAAGGAGAACCTTTCCTCCTTTTTTAAATCTATCCCATCAGATCTGATTTGATGAACGGCACAGTTGATCAACTGATTCTTTTCCTCAGACAACAGTGTCACCCGGGCGAAGCTTCTGGACAGATCTAAAGTGATGCTTGCGGTTGCATTCCCCAACAGGGTTTTAAGATCTTCCTCTCGAACCAACTTCTCATCAAATTCGTAAAGCGATCTGTTTAAAGATTCCTTCCTTTCCAAATTCTTTTTAAGTCTTTGCGCCAGGAGAATGTGGGAAAGCTCAGAAGTAAACAACTTAAGCCATTTTACATCATTGACAGAATAGAAGTTTGGCTTTTGATGCCCTAAGCTGAGGGCTCCATAAATCGATTCACCGGACCACAGAGGAAGAATGATCCGGGACTTAATTCCGCAAGCTTTAAAAAGGTTGTCTTCGGAGGAGCTCTCACTCAGATCGATATTACGATCTATCTGCACCTCTCCTGATCTCATCACCTTTCCGATCACCTTTCCTGCAGTAGGAACACCAGCCCGCCTATCTACCAGCATTCCTCCGGAACTTCCAATGGAGATCCTCTTCATATCCTGTCCTGATCCTGTAGCCAAGGCTAAGGAGATGTGATCAAAATCTATTATCCTTTTAAGTTCTGTTGAAATCTGGGGGAATGCCTCCTCCAGCGAGGGGGTTTCCTGATTTATCTTTAACATGTTTTCAACCGCGGAGATGTAGTCTCTTCTTTTTTTGTTTCTATCGGAGACCAGAGTCTGTTTAGCCGCCAGTCCCAGAGTCTCGCCCACGCTGGTCAAAAACTGGATCTCCTGATATGAGAAACGATCTGGCTTTGTATCATAAAGCCCTATAAGCCCCAGCATCTTTCCACAAAACTTGATGGGCACACAGGCAAAAGATCGGATTTTTTCTTGACCTGAGAAAAGTGTCCCAAATTCCGGCAGGCTTTTGACATCCGTGGTGGTGGTGACCTTTTGAGAGCTTTTAGATTCCTTATACCACATGTTCTTAAAACACAGGTCATACAGAGGGAAAAGATTTTTAACTGAGACTCCTGCGTGCGTCACTAATACCATCTCGGAAGAATGAAAAGTGGGTTTGAAGATCACTCCCATCTTGTATCCCATTATGTTTATCAGATTGGGCAACGAGTCTTTAAGTATCTCCTCCAGCTCGCGACGACGGTTGATCACGGATAAAATAGACTTCAAGCAGGCAAGCTGTCGGAGCCGAAAGGTAGCGTGCCTTTTCACCGCCACAAGAGAACCACACCATTTTACCAAACCAAACAGAATCAAAGCCCCGCCAGCGGTGTAACCGAATATCCCTGTCGCACGAATAATTTGCTGCCATCTGGAGGTAAAAGCATCCCCCCCCTGGTTGAAGACGAAAGCAAGATTTACTCCACCCGCCAAAACAAACAGGATTCCCCCCAGTAGTAAGGCTCTCAAGCTTTGCGGATAATATTCGAAATACCTCTCCTTTTGCTTTAAGATAAAAAACAAAAAGGCTAAAAAGAAAAAAACGACTGCCAGGTCAGGTATAAATTTATACATTTCTCAACCTCCTGAAGAAAGGTTTAAAGAAAGTAGTTTAAGCAAAAATTTGTCGGGGATAAGAATTCTATAACCATCTGACGGTTCAGCAGAAACATCATCTCAAACCCTGAAAAGATGGAAAAGAAAAAGGATGTTTTTTGTGGACGGTTATAATGATTTCTTTCTCAGATGATCCACCTTAAAAAAAGAGTAAGTCGCTCGTTTTTTCTTTTGACTCGATACATTTGTATTATCGACAGAAAGCGCCAGTGTTTTAGCCTGAGTTAAAAGAGATCCTTATCAAGAAAGTAGTGCATGCAGTAGTTCTATCTTGAATAATTTTGGGGAAAAGGCAGGTTTTCGTTTTTCGGAGGATTCTTATGAATGTGCGTATGCACTCATACGAGCTTCGCAAATGAAAATTATATCTAAAAGATATCAAATCTTTTCATCCTCTCTCTTAAGGTGTTCCGGGAAACGCCCAAAAGCTGTGAGGCTTTTACCTGGTTATGATTGACATATTTCAACACCTCATAGATCATGGTCTTCTCCAACCCGGAGAGAAGGCGGTCGTAGATGTGACCCCGACAATCTCGAATTATCTGGTCAAAGATCGGACTCAACGCCTGTTCAAATATGTGATGATAGTTCTGGTTGGCTGAACGAGGATTTTCAGAAGAATTGTTCGGATCATTTTTGACTTCAATTTGGCTTTTCTCGTGGCTTGAAAGTCGAGCTGAACCCAGCAGCACCCGCTGCTTTTGTTTTGCCGGCTTGGAAGACAAAACTTCTTTTACCATAGAGGCGATCTTTTCCATCTGAAAGGGTGGAGGTACCACTCTGTAGTTTTTCTCCTTCCTCTCCCTTTCCTGATAAACGGGATTCTTTGACAACACAATTAGGGGAAGATCAGAATCTGTCTCTTTTATCTTTTTGATCATCTCCGTTCCAGATTGATCCACAGAATCTAAATCCAAGATCACCAGGTCAGGCTTAACATTCCTCAAGGATGTGATTACACTTTTGCCATGTGGAGAGACTAAAAGTTTAAATTCCTTTGGATCAAGACACCTATCCAGATCACAAGAGATCTTAGGATCTGAGCCCACCACTAATATCTGTTTCATGGTTTTGAAATTTAATGGTTCGAATGAAAGTCTCTTTTCGTAAAACTAATATCGGCAGAAAAAAAGCGATCTAAAGTGTGGGCTTAATTGAAAATATAAATTCTCAAATAAAAAAAGAAAGCTGGTTTCTTTTTCTCTTCTTGTTATTTTATGCCCAGCTAAAAACCGTTCTTCGAATTCACCTGACCTTCAAATTTCTGTTCTGTAAGTAAAACTGCCCATTTGACTTAGAAAAAAGTTGCCTTTTCATTGAAAAAAAGCTTGACAAAAGGTGCGGCAAAATGTTATACTGCGATTGCTTAAAAATTGGAATGACAGTCTCTTTTTTGCTTACCCTATTTCATCCAAAATGGAAATTTGATGGTAGGGAAGGTTAAAAGTGCGCAGTATTGAGCCACTTCTGATCATGGGACAAAATGCTCCTTACCTTAATTGATAAACGCAAAGTAAAAGTGCTTCGGCAAATAATACTACCTCTTCTGCAATATTCTAACGGAAAAACCCCTAAACCCCAAAGGAGGTGATGACGAAATAAGAAACGGTTTAGCATGGAGCTGTTTAATCTCAAGAGAAGGAGGTGATTACTCACAAAATTGGCTTTGAAGTTAATAACGAGAGGGAGATTGTAAGAGGGGAAGCTTAGTGTTCAGTTCAATTTGGAAGCTAACTTCTAATTTGAGTCCCGCCGGAGGGAGACTCATAGGAGGAAACTATTATGAAAAGCTCAAGAATTCTTCGGTACGTAGTGGGCTTCTTTGCTCTATGCTTGTTGACCGTTTCTATCGTGTTTGGGCAGTCAGACAAGCAAGCGAAGCCTGATACCTTAAGCCCTGCGGCTCTCGGAGAAGAAAAATATCAAGATATGAAATCTAAAGGGCTTCTTCCTCAACCTGAGCAGGCCAAGGCTCCCGCTCAATTGAGCCCAGAGAACGTCATCAGTCCAGCAGCGATGAAGCGGAGTAAGGGACTTCTTATTCCACTGGACGATACTTTTAGACGGTTGCCGATTACGAGCGAAGCTGCTCTCAGCCCTGATGCGGAGGAACAGAGCCTAGGCTACGAAGTTCGCTTGAGATCCCGCGCGTTTACACCAGAGGTTGACGTACAATCGCTTTTGTCAGTGATAGCTGCCGAAGAAATCCGACCTCAAGACCTTCTATCAGGAAGAATTCACGCAGTGATTCAGTTCTACGAAATCCCTACTGAAACCGAAAAGACCTCTTTGGAGACGGCTGGCATACTGTTGCACGCCTACCTCCCGAATTACTCCTACACCGCGTCCCTCGACTTGGGAATCACGGCTCAGCAACTGGCCGGTCTCGGTGTGCGGTCGTTGTTTGAGCTACAAAGGAATGACAAACTGTCTGAGTCGATCATCGATGATGAGATAGGAGTTTGGGCACGCCCGGAACCGGGGAAGGTAGACATCATTGTGCGCTACTATCCTGATGTCCCGAACGAGGCGGCCGAAACAGCAGTACAGTCCCGCGGGGCAGAGATTCTCTTCAGTTCAGATTACTTTCATAGAGTGACAATTCGAATAGACGAATCACGCCTTCCAGAACTAGCAGATCTTGAATGGGTGAGTTGGATTGAGCCTGTTCCGCCACCACCGATTGAGGGAAACGACGGATCTCGGGCCAGCATAAGAGTAGACGAACTGCAGGCCGCACCCTACAGTCTTACCGGCACGGGAATTCGGATGGGGGTTTGGGACGGTGGGAGAATCTTCGCCCATCAGGGGTTCGGTACGCGGCTGACCATCATTGACAATGTTGCGGTGAGTGATCATGCTACACACGTGGCCGGAACAATGGCAGGGGATGGAACTGGTTCAACGGATAACAGTCTTCGCGGCATGGCGACGGCCGCAGACATCTATTCATGGGACTTCAATGGTGATACGCCAACAGAAATGGCGAACGGCATTACGAATCAGCAGATTGTTGTATCACAGAATTCCTGGGGTTACTTGATGCACAACGGCAACTGTAACCTATTCGGAGACTACACGAGTGAATCGAGGGATTTCGACCAACTTGTTCGTGACCGCGATCTCCTGATTGCATTTATCGTGCACAACTATCGCGATGACGGTATCTGTGGTATTACGATTCCCGACGGTTACAACTCAATTACTCCACACGGCGGCGCCAAGAACATAATAGCGGTTGGAGCCGTAACTAAAGGTGATGCCATGACTGATCTTAGCGGCTGGGGGCCTACCGACGATGGACGCTTAAAACCTGACGTCGTTGCGGTAGGGCACCACGTAGCCTCAACCCTCTCTGACGACGGCTACAGTGATCCTATTTGGAACGGAACTTCGATGGCTTGCCCGGCTGTATCGGGGGTGGCGGCCCTCTTAATGGAACGTTACAGGCAACTAAACAGCAACAATGATCCGCTACCGGAACTGACAAAAGCAGTACTGTTGAATACTGCCGTAGACCTGGGCAGACCTGGGCCAGATTACTGTTACGGTTACGGCAAGGTCGACGCTCTTGCAGCTGCCAGCGTTATAGACCGAGCGGGCTATATTGTCGACGCTATCTCCCAGGGCAACACGCGAAATCACACGGTTCCTGTTCACGGCGTTGATGGCATCAAGGTGCTACTATCTTACTCAGATCGAGAAGCAGCAGCCAGTGCTGACCCCGCTCTGGTGAATGACCTAAACCTTACACTAATTGCGCCAGATGGAACAGAACATCTTCCTTTGACGCTCGATCCGGCGAATCCTGGAAATGACGCTGCACCTGCCGTGAACGATCGAGATAACGTGGAGCAGGTCGTGGTGGACAATCCGGCGTCAGGAAACTGGACAATCAGAGTCACTGCTCCGACTGTCCCATTTGGCCCTCAGGATTACGTCGTGACCTGGGATTGGGATCACAGATACTCAGCCGCTCCGTTCACCAACGGCACGCCGCCGGAGTACCGGAACGATGATGGTTCAACCGACCTCATGCCGCTATCTTTCCCGTTTTGCTTCTACGGAGCCGAGTACAATCAGGTATATATCAACAACAACGGAAATCTTTCTTTCGAGGGTCCCTACTGGCAGTACACTCCAACTGGCTTCCCTATTGCTGATTACGCGATGATTGCCTCCTTTTGGGCAGATGTTGACACACGTAACGGAGGAAGCGGAATCGTCTACTACAGGTCCGAGCCTCACCGCTTGACCGTAATCTGGGACAGAGTAGGCTATTATAGTCACCATGTAGACAAGCTGAACACGTTTGAGGTGATTATCACAGATGGAAACGATCCGCTCATTGGCATCGGGAATAACGTATGCTTCAGCTACGGTGATATGCAATGGACCACGGGAGACATCACAGGATCCGGGGGCTTTGGAGGCGCACCTGCCACAGTTGGAGCAAATAGAGGTAATGGTATAGATTATGCTCTGGTTGGCAGATTTGATCATGAAGGTGTAGACTATGATGGTCCCGGTGGAAATCCAGACGGCGTAAGTTACCTCGATGGGCGCGCATTTTATTACGATGTTTGCCAGGGGGCAGGTACCATTTCAGGTACCAAATTCAACGACGCCAATGGGAACGGTGTTAGAGATGCTGGGGAGGCTGGATTGCCGGGATGGACGATCACGCTAAATCCGGGAGGACTTGCTACCCTGACTGATGGGAACGGAGAATACTTCTTTAGTTTTCTTGATCCCAATATTTACACTGTGAGCGAAGTGCTAAAGCCTAACTGGGAGCAGACATACCCCGCTGCGCCCGGTAATCATGTGGTTGACCTAAGCCTAGGGCAGACTGTCACAGGCATAGATTTTGGCAACAGAGCACTGGCCGATATCCAGGATCTGAGCGTTGACATTGCAGGTGGTCGTGCCAGACCCGGTTTTCAGAAGTTCTACGGCATTACTTATGAGAACAAGGGCACGCTGCCTGTCGCCGGCACTGTGATTCTGTCGCTGCCTTCTGAAGTCAGTTACCTGGAGAGTAGTGCCGGTGGTGTCTACGTTGCCGCCACGCACAGCGTGACCTGGGACGTCGGCTCTTTGGCTCCCGGGTTCATTGGTTGGCTGTGGAGCAAGGTTCAGATTCCGAACACCATACCTATCGGAACGGTTTTGACCTCATCAGCACAAATCGATCCTACGGCGGGCGATGCGAACCCGGCAGACAATAGTGACTCAGAGTGGCAAGTAGTGCAGGGCTCTTTCGATCCAAATGACAAACGGGTAACTCCGGAAGGTGACATTCTGGCGACCGATACTCTGGCCTATCAGATAAACTTCCAAAATGTAGGCACCGACACGGCATTCAACATAATCCTCAGAGACACCCTGGACATGAATCTTGACATCGTAACCCTGCAAAACGGCGCCAGCAGTCACCCCAGCGTTTTCCAGGTGGTGGGAAGGGAGTTGTCCTGGACATTTGCCAATATCAACCTACCTGACAGCATTGTCAACGAACCCGGAAGTCATGGTTTTGTTACCTTTAAGGCGCTGCCAATGCCCGGCGTCCCTATAGGTACTGAGCTCGAGAATCGCGCTTTAATCTACTTCGATTTCAACCCACCTGTTTTTACTAATACCGTGCGTAATCGCATAGTCGAGCTCCCACCAATCTTAGCCATCGAATTAGACATCAAACCTCAATCCTGCCCCAATCCATTTAACACTAAAGCCAAAGGTGTTCTGCCGGCCGCCATTCTGGGCACAGAGGATTTCGATGTGAGCACAGTGGATCCAGCTACGGTGTTACTTGAGGGGGTGGCTCCTCTGAGAGATTCCCTTGAGGATGTGAGCAGGCCGGTTGATCCCAGAGAAGATGTCTGCGATTGCACGGCTGACACCGGCGATGGATATATGGATATGACCCTGAAATTCGACCGTCAGGAGATTTTGGCGGCACTGGGGTCGGTTTCCGATAGGGACACGATAGTCTTAACCCTTACCGGGGTGACCTACGACGGCATGCCCATAGAGGGTCAAGATTGTGTGGTCATTATTAAAAAAGGACTCTCCAAGCCCTCCGGTGAAACGCCAAACGCATTCAGTTTACGTAACAACTATCCCAATCCATTCAATCCAGTGACTCAAATCAGCTACACTTTGCCGAGAGATGGACATGTGAAGTTGGAGATTTACAATCTTCTTGGACAGAAGGTGGCCATTGTGGTGGACGAGTATCAACAGGCTGGGCAAAAGACCATAAACTGGGAGGCAAAAGATCTTTCCAGCGGAATCTACTTCTACAAGCTCTCTGCTGGTGACTTTACAGCCACAAAGAAAATGGTGCTGACCAAGTAAAGTGAAGACAGAATGGGAATTGTTATTCCTGCACCCCAGCCCAGCCAACAGCGGGCTGGGGTGTTCCTTTTTACGATAGAACCCAAGAGGAATCCCAAATAATTCGAAAAGTCTGATTCCCCAAAATCCACCATCCACGACTTTTGGCGAAGTTTATTAGGAAAGCACGTTTCTCCCTCATTAATTTTAGCCGGCAAAAGTCATAGATATGATTTTGATGACTTTTAAAACTTACGCCAAAACCAATATCAGGTTTCTTTAACCGTCTGAAGAAACTCCTCCAACGGTATGGCGACCAGAGTCTCCGGTGCTACCCTTCCCTTCATGGCTGTCTTAAAGAGAACCTTCAAGGCTGATTTCTGATCCGGAAATTCAGTGATGTAAAGAAAATCATATCTTCCTAAAAGAGCATAGGCGTTTATGATCTTTCCTCCGGCTTCCCGTATCTCCTTTTGACCTTCTTCTATGTACCGTTGACTCTCCTTCAGTCCCTTTGTGCCTTCAGCCGTTGATCTGAACAGTGTGATATAAATAGGCATACTTTTTCACCTCCTTCCACCCAGAAAAATTTGTTTATACGGATAATACGACATCAAGAAAAACTGAGGCCTCAAAGGTTTAGCAGTTCAATTGCTTTTATTCGTCATTCGTCATCCGTCATGCTTTATCCTAAAATCCAGTCTATCAATCTCAACGCTCCCGCCTTTCCCCTCTCCCCCACCTCCATCTTCGGTCCCACGCACGAGGGGCAGCCGTCCGTGCACTCGCAGGATTGGATTAGATCAGGCCATCCCAGGCTATCGACATCTCTTGGGATAAATGAAAATCTCTTTTTGTAAAAATGGTTTCGGCAGAAAAAACCCATTCAAAGTCTGGATTCATTTGAAAATTCAAATTTTCGCAATAAAAAAAGAAACCAGGTTTCTTTTTCTCTTCTTTCTGTTTTATGACTAGCTAAGATACATTGCTGTACCTCAAATGGTGCTCAAGTTCGTCTCTTTTAATTAAACTTATCACTGTAAGTTAGAAAACAAATGGTGGCTGCCAATAGAAAATGGGTACTGTTCTGATTTATCAGTCAACCGATAGATCGATAATATTGCCTGTAACTGAATCATGAAACCTTCCGGGCTGAATTCTCATGATTCTTAATTGTGACATGGGGAGTGTCGTAAAACGAGTTGAACGCCATTTGGCATTTTCTAATATCAGCCGTGGGGTCAGAGGTTGAGAAATTTACCTCGAAATTCGGATTATTGGGAGCTTTGATAGGACTTGCTTGAGAACCAGATTCAAACGCCCTCCCGGGAAAACTTCCCCAAAAAACCTTTGCCCAGGGGGGCTTATAATTTCTTGCCAGATATGGACAAAATTTCAGCCAGAAACAAACAAAGGGGATTTTGAGGCGTATAACATGCTAAAATGTATATATGTGCATGAAAGCAAAATAAAGGTTACCGATTATAATAGACTTAAATCTAAACTGTTTTACAGATGTTTGAATTCAAAAACTCTTAAAGGACAAAGGAGGTGATGAAACCAACTGAATAAGAAGAGAAGTAAAACCGCCTCGCTGAATGAGGTCGACGATTTTACGGATGTTTGAATTCAAAAACTCTTGAAGGGACAAAGGAGGTGATGACATCAGCGTGAAGAAGCAGTATTCTCATGAGACACTGACCACAGACTTAGTTCTAACTTTTCAAAATAGGAGTCATAGTTATGAAAGGAATTAAAAGAACATTATGTTTCGGGATTGCTCTGGCGATAATTTCGTTCTCGTTTGTCAGCGCCGAAACCGTAAAGCTCGATATCAAGCCCGACAACTGTCCCAATCCAATGAACATTCACTCCCCAGGTCTTCTGCCGGTGGTCATCCTAGGCACAGAGGATTTCGATGTGAACGATGTGGATCCGGCTACAGTGTTGCTTGAGGGAGTTGCTCCTGTGAGATGGCAATTTGAAGATGTGAGCACTCCGGTTGTTGATGGCGATCCATGCGAATGCATCATTGGTGTGGCCGATGGGTTTATGGATCTGCACCTGAAATTCCCGATCCAGGAGCTTGTGGAAGTATTGGGGTCGCTTGAGGATGGGGAAGAGATAGTCTTAACGCTTAATGGATCGACTGATGATGGCACAAGCATAGAGGGCGAAGATTGCATCATCGTTTATGATAAACGAGCCAGGGTGAAATGGCTGAGATGAAGTTGGAAACTCAATAGCAAGCGGCATCTATTTCTATCGCTTTTCAACAGGTGACTGCTCCAAAACCAAACGCATGTTGCTTTTGAAGTAGGGCCAAAAGAGAAAAGCACCCCAGCCCAATCAACATCGGGCTGGGGTGCTCCTTTTTTACCATAGAACGCAAGACGAATCCTAATAATTCGAAAAACCTGTTTCTTCCTCATTAATTTTAGCCGGCAAAAGTCGTAGACATGATTTTGATGACTTTTAAAACTTATGCCAAAACCAAAAATCAAGCTTCCTTGATCGCTTGAAGAAACTCTTCCAGCGGTATGGCGACCAGATTCTCCGGTGCTACCCTTCCTTTCATGGCTGTCTTGAAGAGAACCTTCAAGGCTGATTTCTGATCTGGAAATTCAGTGATGTAAAGAAAATCATATCTTCCTAAAAGGGCATAGGCGTTTATGATCTTTCCACCGGCTTCGCCTATCTCCTTTTTCGCTTCTTCCATGTACCGTTGAGCCTCCTTCAGCCCTTTTGTGCCTTCAGCCGTTGATTTGAAAAGAGTGACATAAATAGGCATACTTTTTCACCTCCTTTCCTATGGATCCAAATTCGGACAATTCATGAAAAATTGATTATTCGAATAATGTGAATCGGGGAGAAGCATGCTTTCGAATCTCAATATAAATTAAACTAAAAATTTACTCTCGGATTATCCATTCGATTAAATTTAACGCTCCCGCCTTTCCCCTCTCTCCCACCTCCATCTTCGGTCCCACACAGGAGGGGCAACCCTCTGCGCATCCGCAGGACTGAATCATCTCACCACAGGCTTTCCATATATCTTTGGACAGGTGAAATAATTTCTGGGAAAAGCCGACTCCTCCCGGATAGTTGTCATAAACATAGACGGTTGGACGGTCAGAGAATGGGGATTTCACTTCGGGGAAAGTTCTTATGTCCTTGGGATCACACATCACCCACAAAGGCACCACATTGCGCAACAGGTTGGCTAAAGCTTTCAGGCTTCCTCCCAGATCTTCTGTGGAAAGATCCAGTTTAAAAGCTACATCGCCGGGAAACTCGAACCAGAAGGCGGTGGTATGCATCTCCTGCTCCGGCAGATTTATTTTTCCAAAGCCAACGTTTTCATGGGTGCGGAACTTGATCTTTTTATACATGGTGGCTAAGGTGGTGACCGAAACCTCACCATAAGCCCGATTTCCCGCCGGGTCTTCTGTCTTCTGGGTCACTTCCAGCACTTTAAGGTCGGTCTTGGTGATGGCGTCGGTATAATAGTCCACCTCCACCTCTTTGGCATAAGCCTTCTTCCCCTCCCAGTCCAGCTCCTCTATCTGATATTGACCCGCTCCATGAAGATAAATAGCGTCCTTATACAGAAAGATGGGGGCACTGAAATAATCCATCTCCCCTACGATTTTATTTCTGTCGGTGGAGTCGAGGATAACAAAGTTTTCTGGTGTGGCACTTCGCAGGCTCACCTGCTCGGCAGGATAAATCTCAGCCGTCCAGTGCCATTTTCCATCCACGTGATGAAGTATCCTTTCCTTCTCCAGATGGGCTAAAATTTTTTCCGTTGCCTCCACCCCGAAATTTTCACCATCGCTTAAGGGGAGCTCAAAGGCGGCGCATTTGAGATGGCTGACCAGGATAATTAAATTGTTAGGATCCACGATGCCGGATTCAGGTGACTGGCTGAAGAAGTAGTCCGGATGATGGATGATAAATTGATCCAGAGGAGAGCTATTGGCGACTAAAATCGCCACCGACACATCTGTCCTCCTCCCCGCTCTTCCCGCCTGCTGCCAGGTGGAGGCGATATTTCCGGGATAGCCCGCCATCACACTTGCGTCCAGCTGTCCGATGTCTATTCCCAGCTCCAGAGCATTGGTGGAAACCACTCCCCGGATTTTACCTGCTCTTAGCCCTTTTTCGATCTCCCTTCTCTGAAGCGGAAGATAACCGCCCCGGTATCCTCTCAAAGAATCAAGTGGTTTCTTTGCTTTCCTCATCGCCTCTGCCAGATAGGTCAAAAGAATCTCCACCCTGAGCCTGGATCGGGCAAAAACGATGGTCTGGACATCGTTTGACAAAAATCTTTCTGCCAGCCTCTGGCTCTCCTTAATGTATGACTTTCTTATCCCCAGTTCTTTATTTATCACCGGGGGATTGTATAAAATAAAATGTTTCTCCCCGGTGGGGGCACCGTTGTTGTCCACCAAAACAACTTCCTCCTCAATGATCTTCCGGGTTAGCTCCAATGGATTGGCTATGGTGGCAGAGCAACATACAAATTGCGGATCCGATCCATAGAATCTACATATCCTCTTGAGTCTTCTAATCACGTTTGCCAGATGGCTTCCAAACACCCCTCGATAGTGATGTATCTCGTCGATCACCACAAACTTCAGATTTTCAAAAAGCTTGATCCATCTGGTATGATGGGGCAGGATACCCATATGAAGCATGTCCGGATTGGTCACAACAATATGTCCCGCCGTGCGAATGGCGGCTCTGGCAGAACGAGGGGTATCTCCATCAAATGTATAGGTCTTTACATCAGCATCCAGATCGGTTATAAGTTGATGAAGCTCCGCCACCTGATCTTGAGACAAAGCTTTGGTGGGAAAAAGATATAATGCCCTGGTCTGGTGTTTTTCCAGGATCGTGTTCACCACCGGAAGATTATAGCATAAGGTTTTGCCGGAGGCAGTGGGAGTTACTATCACCACATTTTTGTTAGAAAGAACATTTTCAATCGCAGTCGCCTGATGAGAGTAAAGTTTCCTGATTCCCCTTTTTTGTAAAACTGATTTGATTCGGGTATTTATACTTAACGGGAATCCAGAATAGATTGCCTCCCTCGGAGGGATGACCTCCCAGTGCGAGATGCAATCTTGAAAATATCTGTCTTGTTTAAGCTGGTCTAAGATTTGCAGAAGATTCATAAAAGTACCGTGCTCTTTTGATTTCTTTTGTGTAATTACTGCTTCCGAGCAGGATTTGTCAAGAAAAAATCCACACAGACATCCCAGAGCACAGGTCGTCATGGCATAGTCTGATCGCAAACTCTCTTGATACATTGGGGTAGGGGTAGCCGCAGGTCAGTTGACTCAAATGAGCTTCAGCCTGCGGGGTGGAGGTGAAAACCGAATATGATCGAAGGAGCTTAGACAATTTTTTTGTCAAGCAGTCCCCCCACCAAGGGTGGGGGAACATGCTTGACCTACAAAACTTCTCACTGCCGATTCATGTTTCTGAAATTCACCAGTCAGCGAACATGCCAGGCAGGATTATCAGAGCATGATATATGGGCACATCAGGCAGTTCGGCTTAGGTCCACCTTTGTACAAGTAGGCGATTATATACAGCACATCTCCCAGATCTACGACTCCGTCGGAATTAACATCTCCACTTGCAAGCGGATCTGGTGCAGGTCCACCCTTATACAGGTAGGCAATCAGGAATAGCAGATCTCCTAAGTCTATAACATCGTCGTCCGTGACATCTCCACACTTCGACGGGGACATCGGTTCATAGTTGTTTTCCCTGGCCACTATGAGGCGAGCGAGTGCAACCAACTCCTGCAGTTCAGCCAGTCCGGTAGGAGCCACAGCCTCCACCAAGATGAAGCTATATTCTGCGTCGGGATCAGAACCAGCCGGGATCTCCAGGGCAGTGAAGACCTGGGTACGATCCAGACCATAGGTAGTATCCGGATCCTGAATCACTCCTTTAACACCATCTGCGGCAAGCTCATACAGCTCTTGATCCAGCCAGCCCCAGGGACTCTGAGGATACAGAAAACTATCGTTGCGCACATTGTAGGTTCCAAAAGGAGCTTGTACTAAAACCGCCGTGGTATCATCTGTGTCCTTAGCCAGAGCGATTCCGCAGTAGAAATTGTTCCAGTCCGAGTGTTCGCCGGTGACTTCCCAGCCTTGCTGATAGGCGATGTGGTTCGTAGCGTCATATCCTGCCAGGTTCCGACCGTTCTGATTGCCCATGGTATCCCAGGGACAATCGATGTCCATAGCCATACCGATGTAGGTGTTTTCATAGTCGGTGCAATCCTCCGTACCACCAGGCCACCATCCAGGTGGACCCTGCCGCTTCACCTTCACATACTTGATCACTATGTTCCTGTACTCAGGTGGAGCCGTAGGCTTGAAGAACTTGACCTGCTTGGAGAGCACCCAACAGAACCACTTGTCGTTCATGGGCGGGTCCAGATCGTTGATGAAGATGTCCTCGGTGTATATAAGCCAGTACGGAGGCTCCCAGCCCATATCACATTGGTCGACGTGAAGGATATCCTGAGCATCTGTTTTGTGGTCGTTTGCACCCATGGATCTGCCCACCAGAGTGTCACCATCCCTGATGGTAGCCACGATGATTCCACCCTGGAAGCCGACCTCATGCGTGGTATCTTTCACAGGATCGTAATAGTGGAACCACTCCTGACAGTTGGCGTTGACGTAAAGTTTCAACCCTGATTGTACGCTCTCTATGCTATTCTCCAGGGTGTCAAACGTCTCGGGATCGATGGGGCATTCATAATAATCATCCGACACTATGGCCTGAACCGGCAGCAACTGGATCTTCTTATCCTCCGCACTGGTCCAGAGGATAACATTGCCATCAATGAAGGTGCCATTGCATACGCCGGTTCCATCCACGTAGACCCACACAGATGCAGAGTCTCTGGGTGGGAGCGTTCCGCTGGCACTAACCTGAATGCAGGGATGATCACTGCTTACATTATAAATCAAGTCCTCATTTCCACAGTTGAACACCTTGAATCTCAGGTCTCTTGAGCCATTCGGGGTAACCTTCAGCGGTGGACTGCACCAGTGAGATGGCTCTTCAATCCTATAATCAGAGCACCACTCTTTGTATTTTATGGTGGCATAATCATAATTCGTTCCACTGCTGTGACTATATCCAGTGACATAGATATTGCCTGAGCCATCTACAGCTATGGCGAGAGCGTGATCGTAGGAGTTTGCTGGTCCGTTATATCTTTCAACCCAGCACTCATTTCCCAATGAATCATACTTTATGGTGGCATAGTCATAGTATGGCGAAGTCTCATCGGGACCGCTATAACCTGTCACATAGACATTGCCTGAACCATCCACTGCGATGGCTTCAGCCCAATCCAAGGAGTTTTCTGGTCCGTAGCTTCTCAACCAGGCAAGGTTTCCATCTGTATAATATTTAATGGTAGCATACTCCCAGTCTGACGATCCTGTCACATAGACATTACCTGAACCATCTACTGCTATAGCCTCACCGCCAGTTTGCGCGTTTGCTCCTGGTTTGCTGTATCTTCTTACCCACGCAGTGTCTCCATCGGGATAATATTTTATCGTGGCAAAATGAAACCACAGTGGTGGGCCCTTATGTTGGAATCCTCGATGGTGCAGTGACCCCGTTTCAGGGTTATCGTAACCTGTTTGTTCTCCATGTAGACTTTTTAAATTGTCTAAGATGTCATCACTCCATCCTGTCACATACACATTTCCGGAATCATCTACAGCTATGTCATAAGCAACATCATCTTCACTGTAGTCGTATCTTTCTACCCAGAGTTGTGTTCCCAATGAATCATACTTTATGGTGGCATAGTCAGCCTTCATGTCGGGCGAAGAGGAGTCTTGATCGCTATATCCAGTCACGTAGACATTTCCAGAATCATCTACCGCTATGGCCGTAGCCTTATCGGTACGGTGTCCCGGTCCGTCATATGTTTCCGCCCAGGCAACATCTCCATTAGAACGATACTTTACTGTGAGATAGTCATGATTGCTTGCTCCTGTCACATAGACATTATCAGAACCATCTACGGCAATGTCCTCTCCACCATAGTTGCCAACCCATAACGAGTCTCCGTTAGTAGCATCATAAGCTATAGTGTAATCTTCTTCACAAATTTGATAAGGTTCACACCGTATTCCAGCTACGTAGACCTTGTCACAGCCATATACGGCTATAGCACTAGCCCCATACGAATAGTTCCCCGGGCCATTATAACGTCTCACCCAGGCAATATCTCCGTTAGGGTAGTACTTTATTGTGAGATAGTCATAATCTGGATAACTGCCGCTTTTTCCGGTCACATAGACATTGCCACAACTATCCACCGCTATGGCATTAGCCCAGTCTTCGGTGTTTCCCGGACCGTTGTATATTCTTACCCAGGCGGTGTCAACATCAGCAAAAGCTGGGGCTAAAGAGACAAAGACTGCAGCAACCACCAAAGTTATTATGACGACAAAGATTTTTTTGTGATTCATGATCCTCTCCTTTCCATTGAAGGTTTGACTCAATTCAAAGCTTGACAATTTTTATACCGTGGAACAGGAAATCAAACTCCCCCACCAACAAAAATGAAATATACGGTAGAGTGTAAACTCGTCCCAAATATTGTCGCCAACCAGCATTACTTTTGGGGCGTCAAATTCATCATTCACAACCATCTAGGGGTGGAGCACCTCCTTTGTAAAGATAGCTTATCAGATAAAGTAGATCTCCTAAATCCACCGGGTCCTGTCCGTCCACCTCGCCGACACACAGCTCCGGCTGAGGTTCTGGCCCTCCTTTATATAGGTAACTTACAAGATAAAGTACATCCCCCAAATCCACCAACCAATCATTGTTCACATCTCCCGGCATGTAGCTGAGCGGAATATACTTTATGGTTATAATGTCCGCGTAACTATCAAGCCCGTGGCTGGATCCAGTTACATAAACATTCCCACTATCATCGAGTGCGATAGATTCTGCTCCATCATAATCGTTACCGGGTCCATTATAGCGATGTACCCAAATGGTGTCACCATCCGTATCATACTTTATCGTGGCGATGTCATAGTAGGTGTCAGTTCCACGGCTAGCTCCGGTTACGTAAACGTTCCCGTCTCCATCTACTGCGATATCGGTAGGAGTGTCTTCATCATCTCCTGGACCATTGTAGTATCGCGTCCACAAGCTATCACCAGTAGCGTTGTACTTCGTGGTTTGATAGTTGCCACCTTCACTTTCAACAGTCACATAAACGTTGCCGCCATTGTCAACCGCAATGGCCGACCCTGGAGAAACATAGTAAGGAGCCTCTACCTCGCGCACCCAAATGATGTCTCCGTTTGGATTATATTTGATAGTGGTGCACACGTATGGGGCAACACCTGTCACGTAGACGTTTCCAGTTGAGTCAATCGCTATGTCCGTCCCTCTACTTGCCGAATCCATCGCTCCACCATATAGCCGAGCCCATAATGTATCGCCATCCGTATCATACTTGACGACCGTTATGAATGAGTAGTACTTGTGACCCGCACGTCCGGCAGTATAGACATTACCACTTCCATCCACCGCAATAGCCTCACCTGCCGTTGGGTTTCTATCGGGATTGTAAAGCTCGGCCCATAGGAGACTACCGTTCGAATCATATTTGATGGTGGTTTGATTAAAAGCGCCATGTACGTCCTCGCTGCTGCCAGTTACGTAGACATTGTCATCTCCATCCACTCCTATAGCACTAGCCCAATCAGGCCCACCCGCCTCATTGTAAGAACTCGTCCATAATGAGTCGCCATAAGAACTGTATCCTATACTCACGAAATAAGAGAGTGAACTACTGAGCGAGCTAGTCCCGGTTATGTACACATTTCCGTTTCCAAGCAAAGCAATGGCTTCAACTCTATCCCAAGTCCAACCTGCACGATCGTAATGTCGGACCCATACGGTCTGACCCTCTGCGTTGTATTTGATTGTAGTATAATCCAGAGGGTCCTCTCCCATATTTCCGTATCCGGTTACATAAACGTTACCACTTATGTCTACGGCAATGTCCTTACCCTGGTCACTCCCATTCCCTGCTCCGTTGTACCTTCTTACCCAAGCAGTGTCAACTTGGGCAAAAGCTTGGGCTAAAGAAATAACAAATGTAGCAACCACCAAAACCATCACAACGACAAAGATTCTTTTGGGATTCATTTTTCTCTCCTTATGGTAACATGGTTAGCGGATTGAACTTTTCCCATTGATACCCCCTCATTTCTTCCCTAAATTTTTATGTTTTGTTACACATAGCAATACCTCCGTCTTGATGGTTCGTAGTTCATTGTGCTGCTCGCTGGGGCCGCCCAGATCCTATGGATCCAGAATTCGGACAAATGATTTGTCCATTTTTTGGACAATGCAACTCTTATGCCCAATTAATCTCAGCTAACCGAAGGTCGCATATCTGAATCTAAGTATAAATTACTCAATGAAATGCTCTTCCACATTTTTCGTTTATGGCATTAACCGTTTGGCTTAGATTTATTGGTTTCGTCACATACTGCGAATTCGGAACCGGAAAGTAATCCTCACCTATTTCAATTTAATATGACACAACGAATTATAATCGCTCGCCGAAAACTACGATTTTTTTGAAAATTCTAAGGCAATTCTTTTTTGTCAAGCAGTGCTGAAAAACTCACAGCCACCTAAAAATTCAGAGAAAAATCAATTCTTAAGGGTAGGTGAAGAAATTCCATTTCGAATGCCAAAAAATTCTGAACCTTCCCTCTTAGGTTAATATATTACTATTTGAACCTAAGTCAAGCAAAAAATTGGGGCATGTCAACGCAAATAGAAAATGTCAGTTTTTTTGCAAATTTAAAATGTCAGTAATTTATGGTTACAAGCTCATTTTCTTTTGGTTTGGTTTTTCTTTTTGGTATTTGTCCGAATTTGGATCCAATGGA
>Ga0209979_1001066_pt1 | contig 32073 bp, 18 predicted proteins | sample AnhtaG_FD_183114 | JGI IMG/M metagenome (GOLD analysis project Ga0209979, IMG submission 183114) | Deep subsurface microbial communities from Anholt, Denmark to uncover new lineages of life (NeLLi) - Anholt_01485 metaG (SPAdes) (version 2) | ecosystem: Environmental > Aquatic > Marine > Oceanic... | reverse complement strand
GGGGCGCCTGGACAACCGTTGGAATGGTGTCTCTATTCACTTTCTTTATCTCCATAGTCTTCTTCACGTTGCCGAAGTATATAACTTCCTTTTTTATCTCCGATCCCGAGGTCGTAACAATCGCCAGCCAGTATCTGATGATTCTGGCTCTCTCTCAAGGCTTCATGGGTTTGGAGGTCGTTCTGGAGGGTGCTTTCCTCGGCGCCGGCGATACCATACCTCCGATGATGATCTCGGTGCCTGGGTCAGTTATACGTATCCCTCTCGCTTATTATTTGGGCGTCCATCTGCAGATGGGGCCAATTGGGATCTGGTGGGCAATCACCTTGACCACGATTGTGAAAGGGGTTTTGTGCGTCATCTGGTTTAAAAGGGGCAGTTGGAAGAAGAAAAAGATAAGTTAGCTCCCACCTTAGACAATCTGGGCGAGGAGACAACCATTGCCGACTTGGCTCTTGTCTCTATTAGTCTTGTGAGGGGACTGCGCAAAGAGGCTGGATCGTCAGGAGGCAGAAACGAAAGTGACCGTCAGAACCTCGGCTCCAGTCTAAGATCAATGCTAGAGCACGTGTTGAGCATTGCCCTATTCCCTATCGCCTAACTCCTATTTCCTGCTCTCTACAAGCGGGAGACGGGACTCGAACCCGCGACCAACAGCTTGGAAGGCTGTGACTCTAGCCAACTGAGTTACTCCCGCAGAAACTTGCTGGTACCTGTTCTCTCTCTAAAATCTCTTATGGTTTCGAGGTGCAAATACAATATGGTTTCAAACCACACATTTCTCTGTCGATGAGAATCAGTCTCTCTGGACAATCAGCTCTTTTTCTGTTCAAGTTCGCCAATTCTCATCTCGGTGGACTCTGCATATAGATGGAATTCATTCCTCAGGGCGACAATTTCCTCCTTAAGTTCCGCAAAGCCACCTTTCAACTCCTGGCGGAGAAACTGATGTCCTTCTGCAATTGCCTGAATGTTGCCTCGGATGTCTTCTAACAGAATTTCAAAACGTTCTTTTTCTGTTGGCATGCTTGAAACTCTCGTTCACGTTGCTCAATTCTCATCGCAGTGAATTGCTTTGAAAGCTATCACCCAGCTGTCAGCACGAGACAATATGGAGGGGGGAGGATTCGAACCTCCGAAGGCTTCGCCGGCAGATTTACAGTCTGCTCCCTTTAACCACTCGGGAACCCCTCCCTAATCAGGAAATAGGGGACAGGAAACAGGGATCAGGACGCCCCCCCACACCGCAACCCTCATTTTCTCAATCCCCAAATCCTCAATCCCCATCTCAGCCGGAGAAGGGACTCGAACCCCCGACCAGAGGTTTACAAAACCTCCGCTCTACCAACTGAGCTACTCCGGCAACTTTCCACAAAAATATTTTACCTCCCTATGAAAGTCAAGCGTTTAGTAAAATAATCGGCCACCTTGTCAGAGTATTGAGAAAACTGAGTTCTACCTCGAACCCTTTTCAACTAAAACTTCACTTGCAGCTCTGATAGTTGATGACTTAGCCCATCTGTAAGAACAGCGAGCATTTCCAATCTGAGAGCATTACAGCGTTCCGCGACTTCCGGACAACCATCTCCTGCTTCCTGTCATCTGTCAGCTCTTAGCCGCGAAGATGAAAGCAAGCCTCACTTCACCAAGATCATCTTCTTGGTCGCAGTGAAGCTGCCGGCGCTCAGCTTGTAGAAATAGATCCCGGAAGAGACACCGGAAGTTCGCCAGCCAGTCGACCAGTGCCCGACTCCCCGCTCCGTATCTACTAAGGTGGCTACCTTCTGCCCCAGAACATCAAACACCTCCAACTTGATGTGCGCGGGGACCGGCAACTGATAGCCTATGGTCGTCTGACAGTTGAATGGATTCGGGTAGTTTTGCTCCAAGGCGAAATTGAGAGGAAGACTACCTCCCATCAACTCTTCTGCAAACCATGATGCGCAGAAAGGCCAGACGCCGGCAGCTGAAGCAATCGCGCCAACCTTCGTAAAGCTGAAATAGGAAGAATCGGACATGGAGTTGGGGTATTGCCCAACATAGACTACGTAAGTGTAGCTGCCTTCAGGGGCACTCCCGGGAACATGTTCAGTGAGATCGTTGGCTCCCAGGCTGTCGTCAGGCTCGATAGGGACATTCTCATAGCTGTGGAGGGGGCCATATCGACCAAAACCGGGAACGAAAAGGTAGGCCCAGATATCAACACGACGGAGGCGCTGCGAGAAACTGAATCCCCAGAGATCGAACGTTATATCGCCACCCTCCGGTGGAATGAGTATGGGTAACTCGTGGGGGTAAAGCTCCACCAGTCCTGAGACATCCTGATTGAAAAACTGCGCTCCCATGTCGGCACGGCTGCCATCCGGGTCGTTGTAACCGCCGTCCGGATCTCCCCTGTCGATACATGGGGAACGCCATCTGAGATTGAAATCAGCACCCCACATATCTACAAACAGAGGATCGATTTCCAGATTTCCCTCTTCCCAGAAAAGCTGACTTCCCGGTTCAACGTGGATACTGCTCTCGCCACCATCTATGTCGCTATAGCTGACCGTCAACGTGCAAGGGGCAAAGGAGGAGGATAAATAAACCTCCGGCCCAACACCGCCGTCGGCAGAATCTGCCCAAAGGATCGTGTTTATCATCGTCACCTTGGATTCACGATGGCAATATATGCCGCCTCCGTTATATCCCATATTGCGACTGATAGTGTTGTTGCTCAGAGTTATCTTAGAACGAAGTGAGCAATAAATGGCGCCTCCGTTGTTAACGGCAACATTCCCCACGATCTGGTTGTGACGTAAGACTGGACGTGCGAAGTAACAGTGTATACCACCCCCATCGAGGGAACTGAAGTTCCCACTGACAATGTTGTTGTCTATTGCTGCATCTGTATTATAGCAATAAATCCCGCCGCCGTAACCACTGTTCTCAGTGATGACGTTATTAGTGATGATTGGGGAACAAGTCTCACAGTATATCCCTCCGCCTCGAGAAAAACACGTATTCCCGCTGATGATGTTGCCCTCTATGATTGGGTTAGACTCGGAAAAGCAATAGACGCCTCCACCGTCTCCTGCCGAATTGTCAGTGATACGGTTATGTTTTATGAGCAGGTCTGAACGAAGGCAATAGATACCCCCTCCGTGCGGAGACGTGCTGCCCGTCGCGTTATTATCAGATATCTTATTCCTCATTATGACTGCCGCGGAGCGCTCGCAATTTATTCCACCACCATGGATCGCGGAATTGCAGCGAATGGTGCAGTCAGTTATTCTCGGACTGGAATAGTAACAGAGTATGCCTCCACCACGATTGTCAGGGTAAGTCCCGGTCGCCTTGCCATATTCTATGCGGCAGTATTTCAACTTCGAGCGGTCATTTCCATACATGAAGCGGAGACCATGCCAGCCTAAGGTAGTATCATCAGCGGTGAAGTAGATCGAGTCAGTCTCCACCCCCACTGCGTACAGGCGCGCCGAACCACGTATGATGAACTTGTAGTGTCCCTGAAAGTTCACCACCACTCCGGGCTCAATCGTCAAAGTAGAGTCGAGCGGTATCCGAATCTCTCCAACCACATAGTACGGACTGTTATCTTTGGTCCACACTCCCCAAACATCGCCGGAGACCTCAACGGCGCCTGCAGTATCCCACACAATCAATAGGGAAAATATGAGGATAACCCCAACGCTTCTCATCGCGACCTCAAAGCTCAAAATCTGAGCACTTGGCAATTAAGACAGACAGAGCCCTTCAAATGATGATAATATCAAATTCGTATCTGTCAAGAGAAAACGCTCAAAGAGCCCAGCCTCAGACAACCCCAGCCCGCATAAGTCAAATTGCCGTATGGGAAACTCCTCAGCTTTACCTCTGGGCAACGATGACCTTGAAGAACTTCCCCTGCCCCGGTGCTAAGTAGGTGCTGAAGGGTATCTTCCCGTTCAGCTTGCCGCTATAAGTGCTATCGACAAAATCGTAATACATATCGTTCCCACTGCCAACGGAATCCAAGCCGATGATGAAATACTGATTACCAGCCAAGTTCAGCTCGACGCGGACGCCCTGCGCCTCCGTGGAGAGACAACGCCGGTTGAGGAGAAGGAAATAATCAACGTTCTCGTGCTCGAAAGTAGCGATTTCCACATAGGCTGAGTCTGCTGTATATTCGTCGCTCTCAAAGGAGCTGAAATACCGCTGCAACTTGCCACACGTGAATACCTTATCCCAGGCCGTGGAATCGCTCAAGATGCTGTCCAGAGCACTGAGCTGCCGATTCACTCTCCGTACGGCATACCAGCTCGGCTCTACGCGACGATAGCGGGAGGAATCGGGATCGTAATAAGACAGCCCGCGTATACGGGCTATCCAATGCGTGTTATCAATCCAATAGTGAAAGCGATCATCATCAACAGGCGGGTTCGCCTTAAAGAAGTCCTCCGTGACGTACCAGGAGGAATAGGTGAAATATTCTACTCCATCGACACCGTGGGCCATACCCATCCAGATTAAAGCCTCCTGCTCGGCAGCAGTTGGGTACCGAATGCCCACTTGCCCGCTGTCGTTGTATTCCTGGAAAGTTTGGGCGATGTAAACGAGCTCGACATGACGCCCAAGGGAGCCACGGCATACCGCCCTGGAGCGGTCTAACTTGTAGGCCAGGGAATCAAAGGCCTCTTGTACTCCTGGGCTGCTTTCGGGGATAGAGCTGTTAAAAGGATAGATAAAGAGCGGCAATTGGTCTAGCTGCACAGCACTCAGATATTCCTTTAAAGTGTCCTGGAAATTATAAGGAAACGCTTTTGCCATTGCTGGATAATCCTGATAGGCTGGTTTCGCATTGACGGAATCCAGATACTGTCTCCAGTATTCCGAAATCGGCCACTCCTTCGGCCAGGGCTCGCCCACCAAAGACCAGCGATAAACCTTACTGTCATAGTTAGCCAATCGGGTATCAACGGTCTCATCGTTAGCACGCCTGTAAATGCTCTTATAAGCCAAAGAATCGTGAACTGTAACGCGGTCAATCCAAACCTTGCCAACCCCATTCCACCTTATGTTGTAGCTCTTGTACCCGCAAGCGGTGCGGAAGGTCCTTTTATCCGTATGAAAAGACAGAATGATATCCTTGTATATGTTCGCGGGCGCCAGCTCTGAACGGTCCACTACTAACGAATCATAGCAAAGAGTATCGTTCTGACCTGGTGTCTCTCTGACAGCATAGAAAGTCAAGAAACCTGAACAAGGAGTGATGTCATCGGTCTTCACCCGAAAAATAGCATAGAAGTAAAGGCAAGTGTCTATCTCCTCCCGACCGTTCAAACCCAGCTCGTTAGCCCATGGTTGTTTCAGACGCCGGACAACATATCCGGCTGTATCAAGACTACTGTCAGCTTTCCAAGCAAAGCCGTTGATAGCACGTTGCTCAGGCCCTCCAGTCAGATCGCGCACCTCACGTCCGACACGATGAGTGCCACCATAGCAGTAATAACCAGTGAAGTTCGGAGGTACCCTGCCATCTATCCATTTTAGGTCTGCCTCATAAATGCCGGTCTGTCCTTCAATCACCCACCAGTTTGATAAGTGCTGGATTACCTTAAAGGAGTGAGCCTCGACAGAATCCCAATCCTCCTCCCACACTGCGGCCGCCAGAAATCCGTCCAGGCCGCAACTGTCCATCTGACCAAACGAGGGCCAAAACCTATTGTTATAAGGTGGATTAGTGCATTCGCCGTTGGCAGGAGGAGCGTATGTCAGAATAGGGTAGTTGTCACTTGCCTGACTGAAGTGGTCAACCAGGATCACGGACAGCCCTATTAAAACCACCATTAATACTTCGATCCTTCTCATGTCTCTTATCTCCCTAAGTCATTTGACCATTAAAGCCTTCCTAAATTGGCTCTGTTGCCCTATCTTCAACACGTAAAAGTAGATCCCCGACGAAACCTCCTCCCCGACATCATTCCTTCCATCCCAGACGGTTCTATGCCTCCCCGAAGCCTGGTTCGTGTTCACAAGTGTTCTCACCAACTCCCCCCCTGTGTTGAACATCTTCAAGGTAACTGTCTGCGGTTTTGTCAATGACAACGTATAGCTGATAATCGTCCTAACGTTAAAGGGATTGGGATAGTTCTGTTGGAGATCGAAAGTCAACGGAAGCTCAGGCTGACCCTCTTCGACGTCAACTACGGTAGTGGTGTCCCCCGCATAGACATATACCCGACCACGATACCCCATATTAGGATAGGCAAAGGCACTCACCAAGAACTCATCCACCCCGTCGCCGTTAATATCCACCGTGGATAAGTGAGTGCCGAAAAAACTGTTAGAAGGTCCCACCATACGCCAATCTGATATAGAATCCATTTCTTCTCCGCCCAAGAATATGTCGATAACGCCGCCCACATAATCTGTGCGAGCAACGAGATCGGAAAAGCGGCCCCGATTGAAATGACCCGCGCTCTTGGGTATGAAAGGAAGATAAACGTCCATCAGGGTGTCAAAAGTGGGCCCACCATACCATACTCCCAGATTCAAGGTCAGGTCTAAGTAACCATCGCCATTGAAATCTCCAAAAGCAGTCCCATCATTATAGGGTCCTCTGTGCGGAAAGATTATGTCCGGGTCGCTATGAAGGCTGTCCCTGCCAAAGTAAAGATAGGAACGCTCCAAGCTCCCGGAACTCACCAGCAGATCATCATAGCAGTCCCCATTTATATCACCACAATTCATGCCGTCTGAACCATAATTGTTACCATCCTTAGTGAAAACATAATCCGCTACCGTATCCATCTCTGCGCTGCCCATATATATCCACGCATGACCGGTCCAATCGGAATTGACCACAATATCTTCATACCCGTCATTGTTCAGGTCTCCAGAAACGAGCCTCCAACCATAAGCGTAATCTTCTTCTGAATAAATCCTCTCGGGAATAGTATCTGGATTCGGCTCACCATACAGGAGATAGACAAAATGGTGTGAGCCTATAAGAAAATCACCATAGCCGTCATCGTTGACGTCTCTGGCACTCCCCATACTCCAGCCAAGACCGACGGCATCGGAACCTACCATCGTAATATCTTCGTTAAGGTCAAAATCTTCCGACCCAAGATAGATGTAGACCTTTCCATCCCCGCTGCGGTCTGGATAGTCACGAGCACAAACGCCAAAATCTTCACGCCCATCTCCGTTTATGTCCCCCAAGTTGGCAATGGTATATCCAAACCAATCCCCTTCATTTTCCCCCTCCAAAATCCCCAGCAACTCGATGTTCAATTCAGAGTAAGCAAAACTGCTGAAAACAAGAAGAAGGAAAACCGAGATTAACACCTTTTTCATTTCAAGCTACCCCATATTTCTTACAACGCACGAAGTCCAGGCAAGGAACTCAAATCCCCCTATCTCAAGTTAATGCACTTTCGTGAATTGTCAACGATTTATGGAGGTCTGCAGGCTACTTGATGATGACTATTTTCTTGGTTTTCATAAACTTATCGCCATTTCCCCCCTGGGCACTCAGTCCCCAAAAATAGACCCCGGAGGCGAGGTTATCCGCCCGCCAGTTGAATGTCTTGTATCCAGCGGTCTGAAATTCCCTGTCAAGAACAAATACCCTCTGTCCTAAGAGGTAGACGTTATTCTCAAAAACGTTATTCCTCAACTTCGTTTCCCCAAATCTCCCGTCAAGATAGCGCCTACCTCGTTCGTGGAGATGGTGTTGGAATCGATCCTGGCTGCGGAGCTGTATATTCCCGCCCTGAGCTGCCACCCCTTGGGCCTGTGGGCTCATGAAAAAAAGAGCTGGAAGAGTCCAGGTAGTGCGATTTTTCCCAAAAGATTGAGCGATTTCCCCTCCGAAAAAATGTTCCTTTTCTAAGGGATAGACGTTAAATCTAATGGTTCGGATTCGACAGGATTCGATGGCCTCAGTTTATAAGGGGATTTCACCTCGCAATCGGTTCAGGACTCACTTGTCCCTTCCGAACTATTAACTGTTAGAATTCGTGAGAGGGTGATGAAAAAATACTTGACTTTCAATTCTCAAACTTACATAATTGACCTCGATGGTAATAAGGATTTCTCGGACATAAACTCTTTGGTGGGAATGTGAACTTTCGATTCAAATCTCTGGAGGTTTGACCATGAGACTATTTACCAACTTTCACAAGAAATCGATCCCTCCCCTGGCAGTTTTGGTAGTCCTGGTGTGGTGTCTGGGGCTTCTCGCCGGCACCACCGGAAAGATCAGCGGCCGGGTGACAGACGCCCAGACCAAAGAGGGTCTGCCGGGGGTGGCGGTGATGATCGAGGGCACCAAGATCGGCGCCGCCACCGACTTCGAGGGCAACTACGTCATTCCCAACACCGCGCCCGGAGTCTACAGGCTTTCTGCCAGCACCGTGGGCTACACCAAGATGGTCATGACCAATGTCGAGGTCAACATCGACAAGACCACCACCGTCAATTTCAGGCTCTCCTCCGAAGCAATCGAGATGGAGACAGTGGAGGTGATCGCCGAAAAACCGGTAATCGAGGCCAGGGTAACCCAGAACGACCGCAGCATAGGTGCCTCCGCCATTGAGAAGCTCCCGGTTATAGACGTTCAGGACATTTTGGCCACCGAGGTCGGTTTCGTCAGCAGAGGGGATCAGCTGCACGTTCGTGGGGGTCGAGCCGGGGAGGTCAAATTTCAGATCGACGGCGTGGACGTCAACGACCCTCTGGGAGTGAACGCCCCCAGAACCCAGGATCCCCGTATTGAGGACTCCTCCGGGCAGCGCCAGCAATTGCAGCAGCCACCCCACATATCCATGAATGTGGCCTCCTCCAACATCGAGGAGATCAACATCATCAAGTCCGGGTTCAGCGCCGAGTATGGGGACGTCTCGTCGGCGGTGGTGAATTTGGTCACCAAGGAGGGCTCCAATCAGCGCACCAGCGGGCGCATCGAATACTATACTGACGATCTGGGCTTCCCCTCCTTGAACAAGTATTTTTTCAACAGCGACCGGCTTGACTGGAATCTCTCTGGACCGGTCCCGCTTATCTCTGATGTTTTGCTGCCAACAATGGGGTTAGAGTGGCCGGGAGAGATGATGGCTTATTACCTCTCCTTAACCGTTGACAAGACAGACACTTACACTCCTTATAATGAATATGACACTCCCTCGACCAGGAAGAGCTTCGGTTACAACCAGGAGATGTGGGACTGGTTCGGAATCAAAGTCCCCAACAGGCAGAACAACTACTACAACGCTCTCGCGAAGGTGACTTACAGCTTCCGGCCCAACATGAAGTTCGACTTCAAGTATTCTAAGGAGTGGCAGGAGAACACCGTCTGGGACTGGGACTTCAGATATACTCCCTCCACCGCCCCTCATTACACCCAGGACGGGGAGGTCTATCAGCTCACCTTCAAACACACTCCGGGCTGGCTCAAGAACAGCTTTTACCAGGTTCTGATTTCGAGGTATGTTATCGAGTCGGAGCACAAGCCCGGAGGTCTTGTTCCGGGCGACTTCCTCTTCTGGGATGAATGGGAATCTTACACCGACGCGAACAACAACGGTGAGTGGGATCCGGCGGAGTCGTATGTGGACGCCAACGGGAACGGACAGTACGATTTCGGCGAACCATACTCTGACAAAAACCGCAACGGTTACTGGGACGAGGCCGAACCTCTCATTCAGGATACCAATGGCAATGGGCTTTTCGACCCCGAGCGGGAAAGCGTCTATGAGCCGGACGACCCCGAGCCCTATCTCGACGGCGACCGTTCCGCCGGGGAACCTTTTGAGGACGTCAATCGCAACGGCGTCTACGACGAGGGAGTGGACATCTTCAGCTTCGCGGACGACTTGAACGGGAACGGCAGCTACGATGGGCCAAACGACCCTTGGAGTCCCGGCATCCCCTTCGAGGATTTAAACGGCAACGGGGTTTACGATGCCCCCAACCTGCAATACGACCTCGGGGAACCATACGTGGACCTGAACGGAAACGGGAGGTGGGATCCCCGCGATCTGTTCTTCGACTACGGTTTCGATCGCCGCATGACTTACACTCACAAGAGGAGTCGCACCTGGACTTTGAAATTCGACATCACCAGCCAGCTCACCCCGGAAAACGAGATCAAGAGCGGGTTCGAATATAAGTGGAACAACGTCCGCATGGAGGATCTAAGGTACCCGTTCAGCTACTACGGTGGCGTTCCCGACACCACCGAGCTTTGGTCTGATAAGGGCACCTTCAGGGATTTCTTCACCCGCACCCCCGAACAGGGGGCGGTCTATATCCAGGACAATATCGTTTACGGAGCCATGATCGCCAACGTCGGCCTGCGCTACGATTTCTTCAAGCAGGCTCCGGAGGTTTGGGACATCCCAGAAGAGGAAGCCCAGTATCAATTCGGTTCCCACGATTCCGTCAGCAACCAACAGAACAAGTTCTCACCTCGACTGGGGATCTCTTATCCGATTACTGACCGAGCCAAGATTTACTTCAACTACGGGCATTTCTATCAACTTCCAGCGTTTTCTCAATTTTACGCCCGGGCCACTCAGACCTTTGGGCGGGCAATACCGATAGTGGGGAACGTCAACCTCGACTACACCAAGACCATCGCTTATGAAATCGGGGTCGCCTATCAGGTCGGCAACAACTATAAGCTGGACATCTCTGGATTCTACAAGGATTACTACGGACTGATCAATGCTATCGTAGGTTTCGGGACCTCGGTCTTCCAGCCAAGTATGTACGGCAACAACGATTATGCTCGCACCCGAGGTTTCGAGGTGGAGTTGACCAAAAGCTATGGTCAGTACTTAACCGGCAGCCTCGATTACGAATACTCCTGGGCTTTCGGCAAAAGCTCCACCGACATTGCTGACTATTACCTGCGCGCCAACAACCAGGAGATCCCCATTCAGGAGTTCCCCCTGGATTGGGACATCCGCCATCAGTTGACCATAAATACCGATTTCCGGGTGCGTAAGGGTGACAGTCCCAGATTAGGCCCCCTGAAAATCCCGGACAATTGGGGATTAAACCTTCTGTGGCAGTTAAAGTCCGGCTTCCCTTACACTCCTGGGGAACGTCATCCCGAAGTCGTTTTGGTGGGCAGACAAGCTCCTATCCCCAATTCCATGAGGATGCCCGGCAGCTCGAACATGGATCTCCGCTTCAACAAGGATTTCGGGGCCTTAGGCTTTAACTACTCCTTCATAGTCTGGGTGACCAACGTTTTCGACACTAAGAACGTCTTTACGGTTCACACCGATACTGGTCGGCCCGACACCAGGATGTTAAGCGGTGACGGTTTGATCATAACCGGGATGGAGCACGACGCCAATCCAACTCACTGGGGACCGGGCAGAAACATCAAGGTGGGATTGAGCATGTCGTTCTAGTTCTGAAGTCATGAAGCCGGGGCGGGGAGGGAGACACCAACCGACCCGGCCATTGAGCATATCCGCTAAACGAAATATCTGGAGTGAATAGATGAAGAGAACAAAATCGAAAATCAGAAGTCTGTTTCTGGTTGCACCAGTCTTGCTTTTGGTATGGGGTCAGTTCTCGGCTGTATCTGGCCGCACCAACGACCAGAAAGAGCGCCCCTTCCGTCTGGAAAAAGTGACCGCCACTCCCAATCTGGCCAATTATACTCACCGGATTTCCAACCTCTGGTTTACAATCCAGAACAACGGGATTTTGGGCAGTTTCATGGGGGAGGAGATCGATCCCGAGACCCTGGAAGCCGCCCCTTCCTGTGAGTTCCCTGCTGGCTCCAATATCGAGTATCTCTTCCAGTGCGGTATCTGGGTAGGGGCCATCGTAGATGGCGACACCCTGGTTTCCTGTGCCACCGATGGTTGGTGGGATACCCGGGAGTGCTGGCCTGATGAGGCCGGCAAGATCACCGGCGAGATCTGGTTGCGCTCCACCAGGCCACCGAGCGCCTATCCTCGTAATCGCACCGACATCTATCCAAATCAGATCGACAGCAGCTCCGCCGGAACCCCACAGGGGGACAAGTTCGGGATTGAGGCCATCTCCGAGGAGGATTTCATCGCCACCTACACTGATACCCAAACCGCCTCCTTCGTGGAGATCGATCCCATCGATCAGCGCATCCACAGACCCTTGAATCTGGAGATCGTCCAGAAGAGCTACAGCTGGAGTTACGAGTATGCCGAGGATTTCTTGCTCTTAGACTACGAGCTCACCAACATCGGAAACCAGGAGCTGGAGAATCTCTGGCTTGCCTTCCACGTCGATGCCGATGTTGCCCACAACAGCGCAGGCTCTCCGGGTGCCCAGGACGATATGACCGGCTTTCTGGAGAAGTACCCGACCATCGAGGGCATTGACTCCCTCGAGATCTTCACCGGCTATATCGCCGATGTCGACGGCGACCCTACCGGCGGGGCCTGGGACTATGAGAGCTGTCGTGGGCTCTCCGGGGTGCGGGTGGTACGTTCCCCCTCAGATACCATTGGCTTCAACTGGTGGATTTCCAATACCAACGCCGCTTTTGACTGGGGACCCCAGCGTGCTGACAATTATCGGATATACCAGGATGGGAACATGGGGACCCCCACCGGAGACCCCGGCAGGTATTTCGCCATCTCCAACGGAGAGTTCGACTACGACCAGATGAGATGTGCTTTGAATCACGAGGGCGAAGGCTGGTTGCCACCCTTATCACCTTCCAGCAACGCCAAGGACTTGGCCAACGGCTTCGACACTCGTTATACATACTCCTTCGGACCCTTTGAAAAGATTTCCCCGGGTGACACCCTCATCGTAACCGTCGCCTACATTTGTGGCGCCGACTTTCACGTCCGTCCGGATGACGCCGACGCCTTCATAGAGAGCCCCGACGACCCGGCTTTGGTGAACGAGTATTATTCCCGCCTGGATTTCGCCGATTTCGCCATCAACGCCACCTGGGCAGGGTGGGTCTACGATAACCCCGGAGTGGACACCGACGGTGATGGCACTCGCGGCGAATTCGTTTTAAACGCCGAAGGTGATACCGTTTGGATCAAGGGCGACGGGGTCCCAGATTTCGCGGGACCGCCGCCACCACCCTCACCGGCGTTAACCTTCAAAGTCTCGCCCGGAGTAGTCACCATAATCTGGAACAGTCTGGAGTCAGAGAACCAGAATGACACTTTCAGCGGACTCAACGATTTCGAGGGCTACAAAGTTTACTGGTCAAAGACGGGACGGCTGGACGATTATGACCTCCTGGCGGCATACGACTACATCGATTATGACTCGATTTTTCATGAATCCGGCAGACTCAAGAAATGGAAGAAGCCCCCGATTCGCTATGAGGCTTTGAAGGAGAAACATCCGAACATTGACTTTTACAAATACCCGCCCTATGCCCCCTTGCCTCAGGGGGGATATGACACCTTGTTTACGCCTCACAGTTTTAACATAGGTTTTGGAGACAGCATCGATCTGGAGCTTGATCCTGATCTGGAGGATGTGATACTGGATTCCACCACCATCTATGTTGACGAGATCACCGGCGACACCACCAACGTGAGGTGGTATTCTAAGAAGTTCGAGGACCTTTTAGAGAGCCAGGCGTTGTATTTCGCGGTGACCTCTTTTGACTACGGAAACCCGGTTACCAAGCTATCCCCGATAGAATCGTCCAAGGCCATAAACGCCACCCTGTTGTATCCGACCGCGACCGGTGAGGACATCACCGGGGAGGTATTTGTGTTTCCCAATCCTTACCGAATAGATGGCGGATATGCAGATACCGGTTTCGAGGATCCCGACCATTCGGGTTGGACTCCCTGGGATCGGCGAATCCATTTCGGCAACCTGCCGGAGAAGTGCACCATCAGGATATTCACATTGGATGGGGATTTGGTGGATACCATCGAGTATGATCGCAGCCTCCCCGGGACCCTGGAGTTTGCTGAGTGGAACCTGATCTCCCGAAACACCCAAGCGGTGGTCTCGGGGCTGTACATCTTCTCGGTGGAGTCCGAAAGCGGAAACCACCTGGGCAAATTCGTTATCATCAGATAGAATCGGTGTGGAGAAGAAGTGATTTGAGACAGTTAGGAGAATAATATGAAGAAGATCACAGTCGTCGGCTTGGCGATTCTTCTGACGTTGTCGGTCTCGGAGCTGGCGTTCGCGCAAGCCAAAGCCGGCACCGCCGGAGGACAGTTTCTGGAGATCGGGGTGTCGGCGCGAGCGGTGGGGATGGGGGAGGCGTTCATCGCAAACTGCGACGATGCCTCCGCGGTCTATTACAATCCGGCCCTGATCGCAACCCTCCCCCAGGCTCAGGTGATGCTCACTCACATTGACTACCCTGCAGATATCAACTATGAATTTGCGGCTCTGACCCTACCGGTGCCACAGCTCCTGGGGGCGTTGGGTTTCGGCTTTTACTACCTGTCGACCGATGATATGCCGTTGACCGATTATACTTACCCGCGAGGTAGCGGGCAGACCTTCACCGCTCGAGACATTGCCGCCAGCGTCTCTTACGCCGCCAGCCTTACCAACCGCTTCTCGGTCGGCATCACCGTGAAATACATCGGGGAGTTCCTGGAGGAAGAGAAGGCCGTCGGCTGGGGTGCAGATGTCGGCACTCTCTATGAAACCGGCTTCAGGAATTTCAAGATCTGCATGATGATAGCGAATTTCGGCTCGGATAAGAAATTCATCGAGGAAAGTTATCCCCTCCCGATGGACTTCAAATTCGGAATGGCCATTGACGCTGTCAGTAACAGCTCTCACCGGGTGGTGCTTGCGGTCCAGGGTTCCCATCCCAACGACAACCTGGAGAAATACAACACCGGGATGGAATACTGGTACAACGATATGGTCGCCTTGAGGATCGGCAACAGATTCGAAGATGATGCCGGAGGCGGTTTCACCGCCGGAGCCGGAGCGAAAATCCCGCTCTCGGGAGTAACTCTGCGAGCCGATTACGGATATCACGACTTCGGCTGGCTTAAGGAGGTGCACCGCTTCTCCTTAGGTTTCTCATTCTAAGGTTTTGAGCAATAGCGGTTGCAGGAGGACACTTTAGATGTTAACCAGGAATAACTTATATCTCAAGCTGGGGGTAGTTTTCGCGATCACCATCGCTCTGGCATTACTGATCGGTTGCTCTTTGAAGAAGAAGGGGACTGCCTATGTAAATATTCCCCCGGTGGTTTTCTTCGCCAACGTCCCCAACGATTCTTCTTCTCTAGGTTATAATCCGGTTGTGGCCTGGTACGGAACCGACATCGACGGTTACATAGTCGAGTTCCAATACGTTGTTGTGAGGGACGCCGACCTCGGCGGAGTCTCACCAGTCGATTTCGCACAGGACTTCCCCGACACCATCACCGATTGGATAGCGGTGGAGGGCACCCAGGACACCGTCCAGTTATACGCCTCGACTGACCCCAATGTATATATCAAGCAATACATATTCCTCCGCGCCTTAGATGACGACCAGGCAGTCTCCAGCATCAAATGTCGGACTCTCTCGAGGAATAACCACGCGCCGGCCACCGAAGGATGGTATCTTCTGCCTTACAGCCGCTTCGAGCATTGTGACGGTGATTCGTTTCCAATCTTCTATTGCTTGCCAGAGTTGAGCGACCAATTTGGAGGAATAGCCTTCGAATGGTCTGGTTCAGATACCATCGATTACCCCGGAGACCAACCCCCCTTCGAATACCACTGGGCGCTTTACGGTCCGCACGATACCTGTTACATCGACACCGCCCAGGTGGGGATATACGTTAACAATGGGGTGAGGTATGAGTCCTACGATTCCACCGCCAGTGATGTATGGGTCACAGACCAGTCTGTAGCCATGGCGGGTCTTCGCAGTGGCTATTATCTGTTTATGGTCAGAGCTCGCGATGACGCCTTCGTTCCCGACCCCACCGCGGCTGTCGGCCTCATGCGCGTAGTCGAACCGCTTTTCATAAGCGACCCGGATTTGGCTACGGACATCGCCTTTGTTGACCTCTCTCGCTACGACCAGCACGCCATCTACAGGAAGGGTCAGGAGACTGTCCCCGATTCCCTGAGGGGGTTTTTCTATCGGGCCTTCGAATTTGCCGGCGTCGATTCTGCAACTCAAGTCGCCTTCTTCAGTGAGCCCACCGGGGCCAATCAAGATCCAATCCCGTTTCCGGAGGTGTTCAACTATAAACTCTTGCTGGTAGTCAACGAGGGGTACCGTTTCGCCATTCAACAGGATAAGCCCTGTGAAGAGCTTCGCTGGTATTTGCAGGCGGGTGGGATGGTGTGGATTGTCGGGAGACAGTGCTTTAAGTATCATAATACAGACACGCTCTGGTATTTCGAGGAAACTTGGGAAAGTGATCAATTGGCGGCTGATTACCTCGATCTCGAGACCAGTTGGTTCATAAGGTGGATACCCAGTCCGTTATTCCAGACCCAGGAGTTCATAGGAGCATCTGCTTCCGCCAGCGATTTCCCCGATTTGTCGATAGACTCAACCCAGGTGGCTAGGATCTTCTACGGCGAGGCTTGGGATACCACCAAACTCCCCGGTGTGGAGCGGTTCTCCAGGGGCAGCAATTCCGAAACCCTGTATAAATTCATCTCTGGCGAACCGGAAGGCTCCAGCTTTCACGGCTGGCCGGTAGCAAGTCGCCGAGAGGGTCCCAATTACAGATGTTCCTACTTCGCCTTCCCCCTCCACTACATCAAGCAAGAGCAGGCTAACCAGGTGATGTCCCTGATGCTCGGGTGGTTTTTCTCACAACCGCCGTCGATTTACAGACAACCAATACCTAATTACATCAAGCAGAAGCAGATTAGTGAGCTGATGCCCACAACCATCAGATGGCATTTCTTGGAAACACCATCATTCTATAGTCATAGGGAATCGACACCTCAGCCCTCCTCTGGTCGCTCAGAAGCGATTCAGCATCCCTGACGAGCACCTGGAGTGAATCCGGATATAAAAGAGGTCGGTCACCCGACCTCTTTTTTTTCTGGTTGCCGCTGATAAACTCACCCACAGGTTCAGTCCACAGTCCATAGCTTGCGGTTCACGGACAGACTCAGGCCCCGGTCTGCTGTCTACTGCTTACTGTTTGCTGGCTACCGCTGACGGGGTCTCACCTCAACTGCGACAAATATCGTTCCCTCACTCTTAGCAAGAAATCCTTCACTCTCTTTGTTCGATAATCGGGATATGTCCATTCCAACTCCTCAAACCTGCCCTGTTTGAAAATCAGAGTCACCTCGGCGAATATCCCCCCTGTCAGATGGACGCGATGGGAGAAGTTTTTGGTGCTAGCCAGAACCAACTTGCTGGCTTCCAGATAGCCGGGGTCGATATTCACCCTCCTTCTCAGCCTGCCCTCAATTGTCTGTCCGAATTCCCGCTCCAAACGATCCGTGAGAGCCTTTATCTCTGCCAGTTGTCCAGGATCGATCAATCTCTCAAAGCTCAGAAACGCCCGTCTCAGATTTCCTCCCATCTCCTCGCAATAATACTGGGTGAAGTCGAAGACAAAGGGTTCGAGCTCGAGGTCGACTGGACCGAAGGGCTCAGTCAGTTTCGCCTTCACACTCTCGAAGGATATATTCTCGGAGAGAATCAGCCCACACAGAAGCTTGACCCCTTCAGGCTCTCGTATCTCGCCCACTTTCCCATCTACAGGCCTTGACGCAGAGGCCACAGATGTACTGCCCCAAGTTGTCTTGCTTAGAGAATCTCTGCAACTGATGGAAGCAAGCCAGATCGTCGAACTCCTCCGGTCTCTCTTTGATGGCTCCAACTGGACAGACCTCCAGACAGAGTTTGCACTCACCGCAATCCCCACTCATCGGCTCATCTGGATTCAAGGGGATATTGGTTAACACCGTGACCAACCTTATCGCCGATCCGAAGCGAGGATTGACCAAGAGATTGTTTCTCCCTAACCACCCCAATCCCGCCAGTTGAGCGATCCTTTTGTGGGAGAGATGAGAGTTCTGCCTCTTCCAGTCAACGATGTAAGAGGCCGCTATCGGCATAGCGTCGTAACCGTAGCTCATAATCCTCTTCGATATCTGGGTGGCAAGGTTGTCAAGAAACATATTAGTGTGGCGGTAGTGAGTCTTGTATATGTGGGTAGGTCTGTCGATTATAGTCTCAAGCACTGGTGCAGACAAGACCGCCGCCATTGAGATGCCATACCTGAGCTCCCTTGCCGTCTCTCTGATCTCCTCGTGGAAACTCTCTCTTTCAGAATCAATCTCCGCCACGCCAAAGAGCGCGGCTCCCGAAGAGAGAGCCTCACCCCTCAAAAGCTCAGTATAATCTCCCTCTCTTCCTTGTGACATAACAGCTCATAATAAAACCACGGCGAATCAAAAGTCAATCTCCTGGCAAGCTCTGAACAGCTGACGGAGGGCCAATTTGTGTTGACTTCACACGTTACGAAGGTTAGTTTTTGAAAAGAGAGTAGTCTAGGATGTACTGTAAGAGGAATCCCGATGGCAGTTGAAACCAGAGCAAAACCTTTCACCTACACTCCCGTGAGGGCACCTCGGGGGAAAAGCAGAAGCTGCAAGGGCTGGCAACAGGAAGCGGCGTTGAGGATGTTTCTGAACAACTTGGACGAAGAGGTGGGGGAGAACCCCAGGGAGCTGGTTGTTTACGGAGGTACCGGGAAGGCCGCCAGAAACTGGAGGTGTGCCCTCGCCATAATGAGATGTTTGAGGGAACTGGGAAATGACGAGACCCTACTGGTGCAATCCGGCAAGCCGGTTGGAATCTTCACTACGCACCCCTGGGCTCCGAGGGTCCTAATTGCCAACTCCAATTTGGTTCCCAACTGGGCCAGCTGGGAGCAGTTCCGGGAGCTCGACAGACTGGGGCTGATGATGTACGGACAGATGACTGCCGGCAGTTGGATTTATATCGGCACTCAGGGGATCCTTCAGGGGACCTACGAGACTTTGGCGGCAGTGGCGAAGAAACATTTCGGAGGCGACCTCTCCGGCAGGTTTGTCTTGACCGGCGGCATGGGCGGCATGGGCGGAGCACAACCACTTGCAGCCACTATGAACGGCGCCGCCATCCTCTGTGTGGAGGTGGACAAGTCCAGAATCGAGAAGAGGCTCAACACCGGTTACTGCGATAAAATGGCAACCGAGCTGGATGAAGCTCTAAGGTTAGTCCTCGAAGCTAAGGAGCAGAAAAAATCCCTCTCCATCGGGCTGGTGGGAAACTGCGCCGACACCCACCCGGAGATCGTCAAGCGAGGCATCATCCCGGATGTGGTGACAGATCAGACCTCCGCCCACGATGAGTTGAACGGATACGTTCCCGGCGGGATGAGCCTGCAGGAGGCGTTGGGCCTCAGAAAGAAAAATCCCACAGAATACGCAAAGAGATCTTATGAGTCGATGGCCAGACACCTTCGGGCGATGCTCGATTTCCAGAAAGCCGGCAGCGTGGTCTTCGATTACGGCAACAATATCCGCGGCCAGGCTCAAAAGGCCGGAGTCGAGAACGCCTTCGACTTCCCCGGTTTCGTCCCCGCATACATTCGACCCCTCTTCTGTGAGGGCAAAGGTCCCTTCCGCTGGGTCGCTCTTTCCGGAGACCCCGACGATATAGCTAAGACCGACGAGATTGCCTTGAAACTTTTCCCGGAGGATAGAGCTTTATCCCGCTGGATAGAGATGGCGCAGGAGAAGGTCAAATTCCAGGGGCTGCCTGCTCGGATCTGCTGGCTCGGTTACGGGGATAGAGCTAAGTTCGGCAAGGCCATAAACGACGCCGTCGCAAAGGGGGAGATCTCCGCTCCCATCGTCATTGGTCGAGACCACCTCGATTGCGGCTCTGTCGCCTCCCCCTACCGTGAGACCGAAGGGATGAAGGATGGCTCCGACGCCATAGCGGACTGGCCTCTTCTGAACGCGTTGTTGAACACCGCCTCGGGAGCCTCCTGGGTCTCAATTCACCACGGAGGCGGAGTCGGCATGGGGCTGTCAATCCACGCCGGGCAGGTGATCGTCGCCGACGGGACTAAGGAGACGGAGGAACGTTTGAAGCGGGTGCTCACCAACGACCCCGGAATCGGAGTTGCCCGCCACGTTGATGCCGGTTATAAAGAGGCCATCGAAATCGCCAAGAAGAAGAACATAGAGATACCGATGCTGGAGTAGTCTCCTCGACTAGGTAAAGCGACCCACTTGCAGCGAGAGGTCTTTTCCCATTCCGTAATCTCATCACCCAAACCGTGATCCCGTAGCCCAGCTTGTCCCCATAACCGCTGTAGCCCAGCTTGTCCCAAGCTGGGCTACTCCTCCAAAATACAACTCAAATCGTAGTGCGGGGAATTCATCCCCGCAAGTTGCTTTGGAAACAGAAAACCCCTCCCCCAAAACAAGGGAGGGGTTTCTGATTGTCCTTGAAAGAAAATCTACTTCAGCAGTGCCATCCTCTTCATAGAGGTATGATCTCCAGCGGAAAGCTTGTAGAAGTAAATCCCAGAAGCCGCCTCAGAGCCATCCCAGGTGACCACATGGCGACCCGCAGTCTGGATGCCGTTCACCAAGGTGGCAACCTTCTGCCCAGCGAGGTTATAAACCTCTAACCTCACATCCGAGGCCTTGGGCACCTGGTAGGTGATCGAAGTCTTGGCGTTGAAAGGATTGGGGTAGTTCTGCGCCAGGGTATACTTATCCGGTAACCTCGATCCGGCGTAGTCTTCATCCTCCACGCCGACGAACTCCCGCCACTCCACCAGCAGCCTTAAGGCCTCGTCGGAGGTCTCACGGTGCCGGTCGGGAGCCAACATTCCGGTGTGCTCGAAGCCGCGGTTACTGCGCGGCGACGTATAGGTCTCGTCGCTGCAGAAGTAGAAGGTGCTTTGGGTCTCGTGGATTCCGACTGCCCAGATCCTCTCGTTCGGATTAACGATTATGTCTTCGGATGTGAAATCGATGATCTTCCACTGGAAGAACTCACTCCATGGGATGTAGACAATCCTCTCCGCGATGATGTTGCCGGGGTTGCCGAACTCGTCCTGCTCAACGATCTGGGCTATGAGATTGCCACCCGAACCGCCCGACGCGCCCTGGATTGGTACGTGCACCTCCTTGATCAAGAAGGCATAGGGGCCACGGACCTCAAACTCATTGGCGTAACCGCTGTAATCTCCATTCCAGCCTCGGCAGGTTTCGAGGGTGGTGTCGTCCCACAAGAAGACAGCATCAGTGCCCAGTCCGTTGAACTCCAAAACCCGCAGCTCGAAGATCTTGCGGTTGTTATTCGCCACCTCGTCAACCACGTAAAGCCGGAACTCTATCGAATACTCACCGGTTATGGTGGTGGTCAACTTCCGCGAATACTCCAACCACACCGATTCCTGAGCATCGAGAGAAGCGATGATGACAGTATCTCTCATCAGCTCCGTCCCCTCTGGATCACGCACTATCACCCGAGTCTCGATGTCAGTCTGCGGATGAGTTCCATTGTTCTTGTACTCCGCCTTCAGGGTCACCTCGTCTCCGGAGTAGTAAACCTCTGCCCGCGAGCCTACCGACATGGCGTTTAAGACTCCCAGATCATAGAACTCAAAGGTCGGATCCGGCTCCGCATGAAAGCGGATCGCCAGGCTGTCGTGGAACACGTTTCCAAAAGGCATGCCATTGTAGCAATACTCCAACCCCACGGTCCCGCTGACGTCCTCTATGCCGATAACGTAGGCTACTCCAGAGGAATTGTAGCTGCCGTGCTGTTCACCGTACATAAAATGGATGGTGCTGTCGGGCCTGGTGAGAATCAGCTGGAAGGTGTGAGTACTGTCAACGATGCTCGGGTCGGCGAAGAACTCCGGGACATTTATCCACGAGACCACGAAGCTGTCCTGACCGTCAGACCAGTACCAGAGTTCCCCGTCACCGCGGCTGTAATCGATGTCACCGGCAATCGGACACAACAGGTTATTGGGCCTCGACTCGCTCGGAAGAGGGCTGAAGGGATGGGAATAGTTGTCGTTGTCGGTGAAGGAGATGTAGCCATTGGAGCCGATGTAGCAGTGGTCCACGGTGTACCAGTAGTAGTTGAAGACGAAACCGACATCGAAGGGACCAACGACGTTATCGTCCCCCATCATGCTGGTGATCTCAACCGCTCCCGGCTTGGCGGTAATGTCGACCCACTGGTAGTCGGGACCACCGGCGGAGTCGTTGTCAATCCAGGTGTAACCGTAAGCGTCGGGGCCTCCCCCTCCGGTGACGAGCGGGGGATCGCTTTTCACGCCGACATTGCTGGCCGCAAACGAGCCACCTGCCCAGAGGATAAAGGTAGCGGCTAAAACGGCCGTCAGTATTCTTTTCATCGTTAAATCACTCCTGAAAAGATTGTTTAAAGTCGTTTACTTCAATAATGTCATCCTCTTCAAGGAGGTATGATCTCCGGCGGAGAGCTTATAGAAGTAAATCCCGGAAGCTGCCTCGGAGGCATCCCAGGTGACCACGTGCTGACCGGCAGTCTGAATACCGTTCACCAGAGTGGCAACCTTCTGACCGGCGAGATTGTAAACCTCCAACTTCACATCCGAAGCCTTCGGCACCTGATAGGTGATCGAGGTCTTGGCGTTGAAAGGATTCGGGTAGTTCTGAGCTAACAGGTAAGTGTCCGGCAACCTGCCTCCGGCGTAATCCTCATCCTCCACCCCGACAATGTCTGTCCACTCCACCAGAAGCCTTATAGCGACATCCTGGGTCTCCCGGTTGCGGTCCGGAGCTACCATCCCGGTGAACTCGAAGCCGCGGTTGCTGCGCGGCGAGGTGTAGGTGGCATCGTGGCAGAACGTAAAGGTGGTTTCTGTCGCGTGGATTCCGACCGCCCAGATCTTCTCGTTGGGGTTGACGACTATGTCATCGCTGGTGAAGTCAATGTACTTCCACTGAAAATACTGATTCCACGGGATGTAGAGAATCCTCTCCGCGATGATGTTGCCGGGGTTGCCGAACTCGTCCTCCTCGACAATGCGGACTATCAGGTCGCCGCCGGTTCCGCCGGCCGCGCCCTGGATCGGTATGTGAGCCTCCTTTATCAGGAAGGCATAATCACCGCGAACCTCGAACTCGTTCGCATAACCGCCCGAATCGCCCTGCCAGGAGCTGCAGCTTTCTAAGGTGGTGTCATCCCACAAGAACATAGCTTCGGTTCCGAGCCCGTTGAACTCCAAAACCCGCAGCTCGAAGATCTTGCGGTTGTTATTCGCCACCTCGTCAACCACGTAAAGCCGGAACTCTATCGAATACTCCCCGGTTATGGTGGTGGTCAACTTCCGCGAATACTCCACCCACTGCGATTCCTGAGCATCGAGAGAAGCGATGATGACAGTATCTCTCATCAGCTCCGTCCCCTCTGGATCACGCACTATCACCCGAGTCTCGATATCGGTCTGGAGGTGGGTGCCGTTGTTCTTGTACTCCGCCTTCAGGGTCACCTCATCTCCGGAGTAATAAACCTCCGCCAGGGATCCGTCAGACATGGCATTCAAAACTCCCAGATCGTAGAACTCAAAGGTCGGATCCGGGTCGGCGTGGAAGCGGATGGCTAAGTCCTCGTGGAACTTGTTGTCGAAGGGCATACCATCTCTCACATACTGCAAGCCCACGGTTCCGCTGACGTCCTCGATGCCAATGACGTGAGAGAGGGTGCCACCTTCGAACTGACCCTTCTGCTCTCCATACATAAAATAGACGCTGCTGTCAGCCTGTGTGAGGATCAGCTGGAAGGTGTGAATGCTGTCGTCAGCGTTGGGGTCCGGGTAAAACTCCGGAACCTCTATCCAGGAGACCACGAAGCTGTCCTGACCGTTGGACCAATACCAGCATTGAGGGTCACCCCGAGTGAAGTCAATGTCCCCGGTTAGGGGGCACAACAGGTTGTTGGGCCTGGCTTCCATGGGGAGGTTCTGAAACGGATGCGCCAGATTGTCGTTGTCGCTAAAGGAGACGTATCCGTTGGAACCGATGATAACCTCGTCCACCGTATACCAGTAGTAGTTGAAGTCGAACCCGATAGCGAAGGGACCACAGTTGTTGTCGTCCCCCAGAAACCGGGTCACCTCCACCGCTCCCGGTTTGGTGGTAATATCAATCCAGTTAAATGTCGGGCCACCGGCAGAGTCGTTGTCAATCCAGGTGTAACCGTAAGCGTCGGGACCTCCCATACCGGTGACGAGCGGGGGATCGCTTTTCACGCCGACATTGCTGGCCGCAAACGAATTGCCGGCCCAAAGGGCAAATGCCACAGCCAGAAAACACACTAATAGCCTTTTCATTGTCTTGCTCCTGAAACGTTAATTGGTTATTGGTTCGGACTATCGAACAGAAATTGAATTTACTTTGCTTCACCTCCTTTGGAAAGACTCATATACCTGAGCCCTTTTGAATTTTATTCTGAATTGCTGCGAATTACTATCAGCTGAGCTTTCAACACCCTTTCGTTACAAACCGGGGAAGCGGAGAATCAATCCGCCTCCCCATTTTCGACTTTATCTCAAAAGCAACATTCCTCGGGTCTGAGTGAAATCAGAAGCTTCCAGGCGATAGAAATAAATCCCACTCGAAACCGAAGCCCCAGAGCTGTTCTCACCCTTCCAGGCAACCTGATGATAACCGGCCGGCAGTCTCTCATCCACCAAGGTTACCACCTCCCGACCGAGGAGGTTGAAGACCTTCAACCTAACCTGGCTCTGAACCGGGAGCGCAAAGTGAATTGTGGTCGTGGGGTTGAACGGGTTGGGGTAGTTTTGAGACAGACTGAACCCCGAGGGAAGCTCCGGTGTGGTCCCCTCCCAGGCGGAGGTGGGCGGATAGTCGTACTCGATTTCGTGGTTGTGGGTGCGAGCCTCGTCGTGACCGAAGCAGATCCACTCGAAGAGATCCTTGCTGGCGGTATATTTGTAGTCGATCACCGCCAGGTTATTTTCGATGTCCTTCATCCCTACGACTATCTCCAGGTCGCCGTCCCTTTCCAAGTGGAAGATAGCGGGACTGCAGTTGAGGCTCACCGACCCGACGTCAATGGGGCAATTGGGCAGAAGCTCGCCATCCTCACCCCAGGCATAGATCTTGGCCTTGCCATCTATCACAATGATGTCTTTCTGGGAATCGCCATCCAGGTCGCAGACTATGGGGTTGCAGGTCATGTATGCATCGGCTGCCTGAGGCCAGCCCGGGTGCCTGTCTCCAGTGTAGTCCAAAACGTGGACGGAGTCGTCGTAAGAAGCAATGATAATCTCCAGCTCAGGGCCATCGTCGATGTTGGCGACCGTCAGAGCCGACCTGATCTGGCCCGACCCGGCGTAGACATTGTCCCATCCGCTCATTATGGTGCCGTCCCCCTCGAAGACCACCACTCTGCCACTGTTGTCTGCAATCACCACCTCCAGATCATCGTCGGCGTCGATATCACCTATGGCCGGGGTGGCGTATACCTTGTCCTCGAATTTGTACGACCAACCGTCGGGACCACCGTCGGCCTCAAAGACGTAGAAGTTCGAGTCCAAGGAGGCACAGGCGATCTCGTTAACGTCATCGCCGTCTAAATCCCCGATCGCCGCCGAACCCCAGAACGAGCCCACGGTTGTATCCATGAGCACCGCCCCAGCCCCGTCCACGATGTAAAGGTGACCGGTGTAGGAACTCTCGTAGGTGGTGACAACAATCTCCAATATGCCGTCGCCGTTGAAATCACCCAGCGACGGAGAGGAGAAAACCATCCCGCTCAACGCCACCGGAAAACTGCTCAGAGGTTGGCCATCATAGCTGAAGGCATAAAGACCGCCACTCTTGTCCACCGCGACCACCTCCAGCACCGAGGGATTTCCGTCTAAGTCTCCAACTGCGGGGGCTCCGAGAATATCACCGCCCATGCGAACCGGCCATCCGTCGAAGCGGCTGGCATCGGGGTTGAAGACGTAGAGGGAGTCATTATAACATCCGACGATGATCTCGTAGTAATTATCCTGGTCGATGTCTGCAATCGCCGGGGAGCTCTCGATATAACCCGAGAGGGTGACCGGCCAGTTTTTCTGGTAGAGGGAAACTAGAACATCAAAATAGCGGTCCACCGCTCCATCCGGATCGAAGCTGAGGTGCAGCGTCATCGGCACCTCTCCCATCAAGGCCTCCTCATCGACTGTGACCCGGAAGGGATCGGAGGCGTTGCTGGCCTCTCCCCCGGAGGGAACGAGGCCAAACTCTGCGACCGAGTCTGTTACCACCAGATTCCCACCGGTGCGCAGAGTACCAACCACATTGATGCCATCCGCACCGGAATTGAAGAAGGTGACAATTATCTCCCCGGACTCGCCGGGATTCAAGACCCCGTCGCCGTCTCCGGAGACCTCGTTGGTCTCCACCTCGGTGATCACGAAGTAGGGGAAGCTGTCGCCACCGATGGCCCTGTAAGCGTTGATTCGCCCGGTACCCAGCTGGCCACGATAGGTGGGGTTCAAGTGGTCAATGCTGTCGGTGGTGGCCTTGATGATCTGGGTGAGGTCATCAGGGGTCCTCATGGTATCCTGAGCTACAAGCAGCGCCAGAGTTCCGGAGGTGATCGGTGCGGCCATGGAGGTGCCACCCATGTAAGCATATCCACTCTCGCCCCAAGTCGAGTAGATGCTTACCCCTGGAGCGCTGACATCCACCGAGTCTCCGTAGCTGGAGAAGTCGGCCTTGTGATCGTTTTGATCCGTCGCCGCAACCGAGATCACATGTTCATACGATGCCGGATAACGCAGCATGCTGTTGGCCTCGTTGCCGGCGGAGGCCACCACCTGGGTGCCGTTGTCGTAAACCCTGTTGATAAGCTGCTGGTAAGTGTACTGGTAGGTGCCACTGCCCCAGCTGCAGTTGACGATGTCGGCGCCCTGGTCGGAGCAGTATGTGATGGCGGCATAGACCGCTACCAGCTGGCCGGAGGTATTGGCGCCCTTGCCAGCGATGATCCTGGCGGAGAAACCGATTCCCGCACCTCCAACCATGTTGTCGGTCACCTCGGAGGCACAGCCGGCAACATGGGTACCGTGAGTGGGGCTTTCCTCGGCCGGGTCGGGGTCGTTATAGACACAGTCCCAGCCGAGGACATCGTCCGGGTAACCGTTGCCGTCATCATCGAGGTAGTTGAGATCGCCGCCGTTATACGCGGGGTAGTTATCGAAACGCCAGTTGTTATTGATATCCTCCGGCTCGTTTATCCACATATTGTCTTCTAAGTCCGGATGATACCAGTAAACCCCGGTGTCGGAAATTCCGATTTTTGCGACCTTGGTGGCATCTCCACGGACATAATCCCAAGCGTCAAAAGCCTGGATTTTCGGCAAAGCCCACTGGTCATCCATAGAAGGATCGTTGGGGACGTAATCCGGCTCCGGAACGATGTAAGGGTCGACCCACTCCAGGCAGTCATTCTGGAGATAATCGGCGATTACCTCGAATATATCATCTCCGGAGGAGACCGTGAAGATGTATAGCCTATCCATGAACTCCTTGAGGATGGGCGACTTCAGCTTCCCCGGGTAGAACGGTTCGATCCTGGTAACAAGATGTTTAAAGCTGAGCTCATCCAGGCTCGCCACTCCGGAGACCGCAATCCCGGAGGAAAAATTCTCAGTGGATAAAAGCGGCTCTCCCGGCTTGATAGTCACCAGCATCTTGTCCAGAATATACTTGGAGCCGTCCGGAGTCTCTCCGATAAGCTCCCTGGCGAAAGAATTGCCTCCCATGAGAAACACTGAAACTAAAACTATCGAAAACAGGAACTTGACGTGACTTCGCATTGCCTTCCTCCGAGTGATTTAGCTTAGGATTGAAAACCAGAATTCGAATCTTAAGTAACGTGGGAAACTCTTTCAGACGATGATACCTCCTCCTTACGACTCGCGAATTGCCTGAGTATCAAGAGGTGAGCCGGGTGTGACCTCTCTGATCTCGTTTACCTAACTTTCTTTCCACCATCGCTTTAAGATAAGTCATAATCCTTATAAGTCAAGACCTTTTTCCCCTCAGACAAGCCCGCTGCAGGCTCCTTATTGGGGCAAATTATGTGCCGCAGGACAAGTCAGCCTCACTCCCTTGGGATCTGGTCAAATAACGCTGGAATCCAGGAGTTAACCCCCCTCCCACGACGTTGTCCCACCTTATCTTCTATCTATCACCCCCTTTTGACATTGTCTTGTGCAACTTCATTCAAATCCTCTGCAGCCATTTTCAACCGTCTAATTGACTAAATATCAGTCAGCACCTATATTTTTTCGAATGTCAGAGAAGCTCCGAAAGATCTGCTTGCTTTTGAGCATCATTCTGTTGGCTGCCTCAATTCGGGGAGTCTATCTTTATCAGAGCTGCGCCAACAATCCCGGCTTCGACACCCCCTCCATCGATTCCCTCTATCACGACCGCTGGGCACAAGAGATCACGTCCGGGGACTTCTGGGGAGAAGGGACGTTCTTCCGTGCTCCCCTTTACCCCTACTTTCTGGCTGGGATTTATGCGCTTTTCGGTCACAACTACTTGGTGCCTCGACTCTTTCAGCACCTCTTGGGCTTGGTGGCGTTACTCCTCATCTATTTCGTAGGCAGAAAGGTCTTCGACCGGAGAACCGCCCTTCTATCCGCCTTCGTTGGTGCCTCATACTGGGTCTTCATCTACTTCGAGGGCGAGCTCCTCTTAGATTCTCTGGCGATGCTTCTGGATCTAATCCTGATCTATTACCTCCTCTTTTGTAGTCTGGACTCCTCCAGGTGGAGATGGCTTGGGGCCGGGGCCCTATTGGGTCTTTCTGCCATCACCCGCCCCAACATCCTGATCTTCATTCCGGCCGTCTGGCTCTGGATCTACCTCCTCTCCCGTGAGAAAAACGAATTGAGAAGGGCTCTTTCTGCTGCGCTCTTCTTCCTGTTGGGTGCACTTTTACTGATCTTTCCGGTGACTCTGAGAAACTTCCTGGTTGGTGAGGATTTCGTCCTCATCGCCTCTCAGGGAGGCATCAACTTCTACATTGGAAACAATCCTCATTCCGACGGTGCCACCGCCAATCTCCCGGAGTTCGGCAATACCTGGGAGTATAGTGATGCTCGATTTCTGGCCGAGCAAGAAACTAAAAAGCTGCTCAAGCCCTCCGGTGTCTCTCGCTTTTACTACCGGCGGGGCCTGGATTTCGTCTTCGGGGAACCGACTGGGTTCTTGAAACTCCTCTTAAGAAAGCTCTACCTCTTCACAAACAGCTTCGAGATCTCCAACAATCAGGACCTCTACTTCGCGAAACGCTACGCCTCTATAACTAATTATCTCCCCCCTGGGTTTCAGCTTATCGGTCCTTTTGCGCTTCTGGGCTTACTCCTCCTCGTCATTAACAGAATTAAACGGACAAGGGGGATAAACATAACAATCTTTTTCGTCCTCTTTTACTCCGCATCGGTGATCGCTTTTTTCGTCACCGCCCGGTTTCGCCTGCCGGTTCTGCCCTTCATGATACTCCTTGCCGGCAGAGCGTTTTTCTGGTTGTGGGAGACTTTGAGGGAGAAAAGAGTCCGGGAATTCAGCTATGCTTTAGCTTTTCTGCTGATTCTGGGGATAGTGGTAAACACCAACTGGGCTGGAATGAGCACTACGAATTACTCTCAAGCCTATTTCAATCTAGGCAATACCTATCTACGTCAGGGGAACCTCCAGAAAGCCCTGGAGAGTTACCAAAAGGCATCGGACAACAATCCGGCTCAGCCCTTAGTGCACCTAAACGCCGGCACCATCTATTTCGCCCAGAGGGAATATCAAAGGGCCGAAGAGGAATTCAAAAGGGAGATAGAGGTCGATCCTGGCGAGGCCAAGACTTATAATAATCTCTCGGTGCTGTCGAGGCTCAGAGGTGATTACGCCGCCGCGGAATCATATGCCAGCAACGCCATCAGCTTGAAGGAGAACTACGAGGCCGCATATTACAATTTGGCTTCGGCGCAGAGGCAGGCAGGAGAAGTCGATGAGGCAATTGAGATTCTAACCTCCACGGTGGAAAAATTCCCCGATTTCGGCAATCTCTTGTTGCTTCTGGGACAGATATATCAGGAGCAGGAAAATCTGGAGAAGTCCAAAGAAGCCTATTTGAGACTGGTATCGCTCTCTCCCAGAGGCACTTTCTCCGGCTACGACTTATCGACAATCTATAGCAAAGACCTACCTTACTCCACGGAGTTTACTGAGCTTCAGGCCAAGGCTCACTTCAATCTGGGCATAATCGAGTTGACCGAAGGGAATCTCCAGGGTGCGATAGATGACTTCAGCAAGTCAACGAGTCTGAAACCTGACTTCGCGGAGGCCTGGGAAAACCTCGGCCTCTGTTATGACCTCCGCGGAGAACACGAGACCGCTCTCACTCTAATGCAGAGGGCAATCGAAAACGACCCCAAAAATCCGGTCTATTATTTCAACATCGCTTTGACCTGGGCCAAGTCCGGGGACCTAGAGAGGGCCCGAGAGAATCTGCAAAAGGCCTTGATATTGAATCCCGATTTCTCGCAGGCAAAAGAGAAGATCAACCTCGTAGAGAGACTTCTCCGCTCCCAGAAAGCAAACAGGCAACAGTAAAAAGGGAACATATTCCAGCTGGGGCAGGAGTTGAACTCCTGCCCCTCAAGGGGTGGGGGTTCAACCCCACCCCAGCTGCGTGCGGCCACGTGATACCAGATACAGTAAGGCGGTAAATCTATGACCGCCACCGACCCGTGGTGTCGAGTGCCCACATTCGACACCCAGCAGTCCATGTACCGGAGACGTTCAGGGTTCCAAGAATAGCAGACAACAGACCGGAGACAGGGAACAGGGATAGGGAACATATCCTAGCTCGGGCGGGGGTTGTACCCCTGCCCGTCAAAGGGTGGGGGTTCACTGCCCCCCAAGCTTGAAACAGGACAGTAGAGACCGCAAACAGGGGACAGGAAATCGTCCGTGAACTGTGAACCGTGAACTAACCCGCGGGGTAGCCCAGTGGCCTCCGCCACTGGGAAACACGATCAGAACAATCCTTATCTGCTTAATCCGCTTAATCTGTCCCTAAGAATCCGTTTGAACTGTGAATCGCCTTCCTGCTGTGAATCCCCCTCCTGTTGGTATAGGACGCCCTCGTCCTATACCTGGCAAGAACGTTAGATACCTGAGAAGGAAAGGGTCACCACACTACTCACCACTCACCAACTCACTCACTTTCATAGACTGCCATGGTGAATAGATCATAACCCTTCAATTTATCACGCCCGTGTAAATAGGAAAGCTCTATTAGAACCGCCGCTTCCACAACCTCCCCTCCCAGCATTTCCACTAACTTACAGGTGGCCGCCAGCGTCCCCCCGGTCGCCAACAGGTCGTCCACCACCAACACCTTCTGACCCTTTTGGACCGCATCGGTGTGAATTTCCAGGGTGTCGGTCCCGTATTCAAGCTCATATTCCATCTTGTAGGTCTCATACGGGAGCTTACCGACTTTCCTGACCGGAACGAAGCCCACTCCCAGCATCTGCGCCAAAGCGCCACCAATCACAAATCCTCGGGCTTCGATAGCCACCACCACCTCAATCCCCTTGCCTTTGTATCGGTCATACAAAACCTGCAGGGTTTCTCTGAAGGCCTCGGGATTCTGAAGTAGAGTGGTTATGTCCTTGAAAACGATCCCGGGCTTGGGAAAATCGGGGACATCACGAATGTAGCTTTTTAATTTCTCGTTCTGCATGGTCTAGAATCTCACTCTGAAGTCTACGTAGTTTCCAGTGTATTCGCCCCACTCCACCGCAACGTTGGTGATGTGGGCATAAGAGAGACCCGCTCTCAACTCTTTTACAAAATCGGTAATCAACCCCTTCTCCCCCTCCACCACCACTTCGACATCTCCGGAATGCAGATTCCTGACGAAACCATTGAGCCCGTACTGGGTAGCCTTTCTAATTGCGGTGTAGCGAAAGCCGACACCCTGAACCACTCCAGAAACGATTATGTGAGCAGAGGCCAGCTCAGACATACTCCTGCTTTTTGAGC
>Ga0209979_1001065_pt1 | contig 32116 bp, 36 predicted proteins | sample AnhtaG_FD_183114 | JGI IMG/M metagenome (GOLD analysis project Ga0209979, IMG submission 183114) | Deep subsurface microbial communities from Anholt, Denmark to uncover new lineages of life (NeLLi) - Anholt_01485 metaG (SPAdes) (version 2) | ecosystem: Environmental > Aquatic > Marine > Oceanic... | reverse complement strand
ATAACACCGCTTTCGCCGCTTCACAAGCAAATCCTGAGATACCTGCGTCTGCCAATATCGCTTTACACCGACCTGGCACATTACTGATAATTCGGGAAAGCCTCGTCAAATTTACGCGAAACTCGAGATAGAGATTACAGCAATTACGAAAAAGATAGCGATTGGCATGCTGCTTTAAGGGGACATCTATACCGAGAAATCAAAAAGGGGCAAGACTTCAAGAAAATTGGGTTAGCTGTGTATGCATTAGAAGATGTACCAGATGAAGGCCCGCCAAGCAAAGAGGATACAGTTAGAATGCATTCATATATAGAGGGGGTTTGTATCGAAATTGGCAATTTGAGCGGTTTTGAGACTTATACTGCAGACCCGAGTCAAGTATTCAAGAAGAATATTCCGTTACATCAACTCAGCACGATGCCTCAGTGTCCCAGCTTTACTTACGACGGAATAGTCCAGATCGCCAGCAGAATAGATGTAATATGGTTCAGTGGGAGTAGGTTGGCATTCCCCAAGAAGGCTATTGAAGTGGTGCAGAGTGTTGGTACACTGTACGGTGCATTGAATAGAATGTCCCAGCTTGTGGATTTTGATACCAAATTTCTAGTTGTCGGGCCAGAAGAGCACGGCGGGAAATTCCATTCCACCATCAAGATGAGACCATATCTACAGTTTGAGGATCGTTTCTATTTTAAATACTACGAAGAAATAATAGAAAGCTATGAAATTGCATTAAGGAGAGAGGAGTTGAAAGATATATTTACGTAGCTTGGCGATGTCAAACTCTCTCAAGGAAATGTGGAACCCATCCCGACTCCAGAAGAGGCTCAACTAGGACTTGAGGAAAGCAAGATCTTGACGAACCTGAAGAGCCTAGATGAGTTGTTATTTGAGCAGTTAGTATCCCTTACAGAACGCTATTTTGTGGAGCACGCTTCCAAGACTGATGAGGTACGGAAAGAAATACTAACGGTAAGTGCTAGTTCTATAGGGTAGCCAGTTCCCTTGTCACGATGAAACTGAGATTGTAAGCCAGGAAACGGCTAGCCAGGCGAGCAAGCCGACCATCAGGGCTGCGCGCACCGACTTGTTCCAAGTGAAAGACGGTACACAGGACACTCAATACGGTCTCCACCAGTCGCCGAGCACGTCCAAAGAGAGCTCGTACTTCCTCAGGCCAAGGCGCTTTGGCATCTTTGCGCTGGGCGGCCTGGAGTTCGATATCGCGACCTTCCTTCAACCATGCCTGTACAGTCGGATCGTGATAGGCATTGTCGCCCCAGATTCGCAAGTGGGCTGCATCTTCCAGAAAGGGGGCGGCCATCTTGCTATCGTGAGGGGCTGCGGGAGCCAGCATCCACCGATCGACGACCTGGTCAAAGGTGGCCAGCACCTGGGCTCGAAAGCCAAACAGTTTGGCCTTCCGACTGGGCATCACGCTGAAGTGTTCTGCTCCCACAGCGGTCTGGCACTGAGAAGCTCGGCCATAGGTGCAAGCGGGAATGGGGGCACTATCGATCAAGCGATCCCGGTCGCCTGTAGGGATCAGTTCGGCCCGCAGATATTGGCGGATCTGCTCGGTAATCATCGCCAATTGACGACGGCGCCGATTGAAGCGGCTCCGCTCCAGCAAGTGGGGAAAGAGGTCCAGCCAGAAACTGCGTACGAAACAGAGGCACAGTTCCTCATGCCCATGGAAAAAGGTGTCGCAGATGAGGGCGATGGTGATCACCTCGCTATCGCTGAAGGTGGGCTCGGGACCTGCACGACGCCAAGCACCATATCGGCACTCCAAGGCTTGATAGGCGTCATCCACCATGACGTACCAAATGGTGAAGATGTCTTCCCAGCGTTCGGATGTGATATAGTCGGTCAGGCCGTTCATCGTGGCATTCCTCCTTATGGTATGATTACCAAAGGATGCTATGAAACGGCCACTTTGGCAAATCGTCGACAATTGGCGGTCTCCCTTTCTCAACGCGGAAAACCGCCCAAAACTAGCACATACCGTACTAGACAAGTTCAGCGAAATGGTGGCTGGAGATACCGATCAAGCGGCACTGTGGCTAGAGGTGAACACCTGGAAGTCTTTGGTTACACTCAATGGTTCACACTACGTGAAACGGAACTTCAAGGTGGAGGAAGACCTTTCTCCGAGGGCTTTTGCCTCAGGTGTTGGGAATACTCCTGATATGGAGCTCTACAATGAAAAGTTTGTCATCATCCCAGAAGTTTCACTTCAGTCCGGGGTAAGCCAATGGATTACGGAAGGAGCAGCTGTCACAGATCATGTTTACAAGTTCATTGAGGTGAAAGAAGGAAATCGCACCAACGATGACGTGTTAGTGGAAGTTGGTGATGATCGTCCTATCATAGGATTATTCCTAACCCTTCATCTGAACGAAAGAAGTGGCTGGCAATTCTTTGTTTTGAATCGGGAATCGTGGCGTGGAGAACCTGTTCCCATTGTGCCGCTGGAGTTGAGAGTGTACAAAAGACTTCTGGAATGTTACTATTCGCAAGAGGTAACCGCGGATCGGCTTGAGCATTTGCTCTACGAAATTCACAAATATGCTCATCAGGTTGAACATTTCCAAGAATGGCTTGATGGCATCCCCAGATTGATCGAAGATCACTTGCAAGCCTTGTGCATTGATTAACTAGGCTTCGCCTCTTGACATCTGTAAGTTTGATGATTCGGGCTTTGCCAAATGCGGTTTCACCACATTTCGGCAACTCACAAAACGATGGACTCATTGCTGAAGGGAGAAGAGATGGGGCTGACAATCATCGTGGGCACGTAGTGATGGAGAGAGTGAGCAATGAGCACCTTACGAGAGCAGTATGTGATTGACATTGAAAGCAATAAGACAGCGGTGATCCTTTTGCTCAAGTGGTACGAGCAGTTGATGGAGGACCTTGATCAGGATGACATATATGCCTGCGCCGATAGAAGTTAAAGCGCTGGACAACTATGAACTCTGGGTGAAATATTCAGACGGCGTCGAGGGCGTCGTGGATTTGTCCGATTTTGCCGGCGACGGCGTTTTTGCGCTCTGGGACGATTACCCAAAATTCCAAAAAGTCCACATCGGGCCGAGCGGCGAGATTGCATGGAGCGATCAGATTGATATGTGTCCTGATGCAATCTATCTGAGGATCGCCGGCAAAAAGCCGGAGGATATATTCCCGAAGTTACAAGAGTTGATTCAGTATGCCGGAAATGAGCCGGTGCTTCGGCATCATCATCAAAATGTACTTTGGTGATCATGCTTTCCGGCACACTTTCACGCGGAATACGGCGAGCACAAAGCCGTAATTGATATTCATACACTGGTTGTTATTGGTGGTTACATTCCGCCGCGCGCGCTGGGGCTGGTCATCGAGTGGGCATCCCAACATCGTGAGGAATTACTCGACCTGTGGGAACGAGCAGCCAATCGTCAGCCGTTGCACAAACTTCCACCGCTCCAATAGGCTGCCGCCTACCGATTAGTTGCCATGTCAAGTCGCTCCAAAAAAGAGAGGACATCGGTGGATGTGACAAACTGCCAGAATGATGGTCTCATTGCTGAAAGGAGAAGAGATGGGGCTCACGATCATCGTAGGCACACAGTGGGGGGACGAGGCTAAAGGGAAGATCACCGACCTGCTGGCTCAAGAGGTAGATGTGGCGGCCCGCTACAATGGTGGCGACAACGCTGGCCATACCATCTCCCACCAGGGATGCACCTTCAAGCTCCATCTGGTGCCCTCCGGTATTCTCCATCCCCGATGCCGGTTGTGCATTGGCAATGGGGTGGTGGTCAACCCCCAGCTCCTGCTGGAGGAGATGGCTGAGCTGACGAGGGCAGGGATCGATGTCTCCCCCCAAAGGCTTAAGCTCAGCGATCGGGCTCATCTGATAATGCCCTACCACCAGGCACTGGACGGCGCGGCCGAGCGGGCGCGGGGCGATTCCCGAATCGGCACCACCCAGCGGGGGATTGGCCCGGTCTACGCTGACAAAGCCGCTCGCTCCGGCCTGCGAGCCGGGGACATGCTTGAGCCGGACTTCGCCCCGCGAGTGCGGGAGGCAGTGGCAGCCCAAAACAAGGTGCTGGAGAAGGTCTACGGCCAGTCCCCTCTGTCTCCTGAGGAGATTGCAGCTCAGTACGCCGCATACGCCGAGCGGCTGCGGCCCCGCATCGCTGATACGTCACTCCTCATTCACCAGGCCCTGGAGGCAGGACAGGAAGTGTTGGCCGAAGGGGCTCAGGGAACGCTGCTGGACCTGGATCAGGGCACCTATCCCTACGTGACCAGCTCCTCGTCCATTGCGGGAGGGGCCTTCACCGGGCTGGGAATCGGGCCGGGCTATCCCACTCAGGTGGTGGGGGTGGCCAAGGCCTATACCACCCGCGTGGGAGCAGGCCCCTTCCCTACCGAGCTAACAGGGCCATTGGGCGACCAGATTCGCGGTACCGGGGATCAGCCATGGGACGAATATGGCACCACCACCGGTCGCCCCCGCCGCTGCGGCTGGCTGGACCTGGTGATCCTTCGCTACGCAGCGCGGATCAACGGCCTGACCGAGCTGGCCATGACGAAGTTGGATGTGCTCTCCTCCTTCCACCGCATCCCGATCTGTGTGGCCTACGAGCTGGACCGCCACCGGCTGGAGGAGTTTCCTAGCCGTACCACGGACCTGGCCCGCTGCCGCCCCATCTACGAGGAACTGGAGGGCTGGGAGAGGGACATAAGGGCGGTCGGGACCTGGGAGGACCTGCCTCTGGAGGCCCGGGCCTACGTGGAGTTCATCGAGGAGCGGGTTGGCGTGCCAGTGGCCCTCATCTCCGTGGGCCCTGAGCGAGAGCAGACCATCCGCAGGCAGTGAGAGTGCCACAAGGAGGTGGGTCATGAAGGCGATCATCCCTCTGGCGGGGTTCGGGACGCGGCTGCGGCCCCAGACCTATACCAAGCCTAAGCCCCTGGTCAACGTGGCGGGCAAGCCGGTCCTGGGGCACATTCTGGACAAACTCCTGGACCTGGAGGTGGAAGAGATCATCTTCATCGTGGGCTACCTGGGCGAACAGATCGAGAATTACGTGGAGGCACATTACCAGTTCAGCGCCCGCTATGTGGAGCAGAAGGAGATGTTGGGACAGGCCCATGCCATCTTCCTGGCCCGCGACTTCCTCCCGGGCAGGGTGCTTATCATCTTCGTGGACACCATCTTCGAGACGGACCTCAGCCATCTGGATGAGGTGGACGCTGATGGTGTGATCTATGTAAAGGAGGTGGAAGACCCTCGGCGCTTCGGCGTGGCAGTAGTGGAAGAGGGGCGCATCACCCACCTGATCGAGAAGCCCACCTCTATGGAAAACAACCTGGCGGTCATCGGGCTGTACTACATTAAGGACATGCCGTGGCTGATGGAGGCCATTGACCAGCTGATGGAACGTGGGATCACCGCCGACGGGGAGTATTACCTGGTCGACGCCCTGCAGTTGATGATCAACGACGGGGCCCGGCTCATCGCCCAATCGGTGGAGGTGTGGAAGGATTGCGGCAAGCCGGAGACGGTGCTGGAGACCAACCGCTATCTGCTCACTCACGGCCACGGCAACGCAGAGCAAATTACGGCCCAGGATTCGCTCATCATCCCTCCAGTGCACATTGACCCCACGGCGCGCATCATCCATTCCATCGTGGGACCCTATGTGACCATCGCCCCACGCTGTGAGGTGCTCAATTCCGTGATCCGGGACTCTATCATTGACGAGGGGGCGCACATTGCCGATACGATGCTAGAACAATCGCTCATTGGCAAGGAGGCGCTGGTCAAGGGACGCTATCAAAAGCTCAATGTCGGTGATTCCTCCAGCGTGGACCTGGGACGGTAGAGGTAGGGCTTGCCTCTACCAATGTTAAACCCTCCCGCAGGTTGGAGTTTGTAGGCCGGGAGACCCCTCTTGATCGGGAAAACCCGTCACACCGAATAGATCTCGCCGTAACCTGCGGGAGCGTAGAGGGTTATCTCGAATTGGCAACGCAGCCCCGCCGCCCAATCTGGCGAGGCTGCTGTGTTATATAGAGGGGACAGAAGCAAATGAGCCGGGGACCGCAATTCATATCCCAAAGGGTGGCTGGGGTGCCCCCCTCGGGCATCCGCCGCTTTTTCGACATCGCGGCCACCATGGCCGATATCATCTCCCTGGGCATCGGCGAACCCGATTTCATCACCCCCCTGCCCATCCGCCAGGCGGGCATCGCCTCTCTGGAGAGGGGCGAGACGCACTACACCTCCAACGCTGGCCTGCTGGAGCTGCGGGAGGCTGTGGCGGCCTATCTAGCTCAGCAGTACGGCGTGATCTACGATCCGGCGAGGGAGGTCCTCATCACAGTGGGGGTGTCCGAGGGGCTGTATCTGGCCCTCACAGCGGTGGTTGATCCAGGCGATGAGGTACTGGTGCCTGAGCCCTGCTTTGTGGCTTACAAACCGGAGGTGGTCTTCGCTGGCGGCGTGCCTGTTCCCATCCCCACCTATGTGGAGGATCGCTTCCAGGTCAGCGCCGCGCAACTCAGAGAGGCGATTACTACCCGCACCAAGGCCCTCCTGCTGGGCTATCCCAACAATCCCACGGGGGCGGCGATGAGCCGAGAGCAGCTACTGGGGATCGCCGAGTTGGCCACGGAGCACGATCTGGTGGTCATCTCCGATGAGTTATACGACAGGTTGGTCTACGGTGTGGAGCACGTCTGCTTTTCGTCGCTGCCGGGGATGCGGGAGCGGACCATCCTCCTTCAGGGGTTTTCCAAGGCCTACGCCATGACTGGCTGGCGGATTGGCTACGCCGCAGCACCGGCGGGGCTGCTGGAGGCGCTGTACAAAGTGCATCAGTACACGATAATGTCCGCTCCCACCACGGCCCAGGTGTCGGCCCTGAGTGCTTTGCAGGATGGGGATGACTCGGTTGCGGAGATGGTGGCCGCCTATGACCAGCGAAACCAGTGCATCGTCAGCGGCTTGAATGAGATCGGGCTGGATTGCTTCGAGCCCCAGGGGGCCTTCTACGCCTTTCCCTCCATCGCTCGTACAGGAATGACCTCCGAAGAATTCGCTGAAGGGCTTCTGCATGAGGAGCAGGTTGCAGTGGTTCCGGGCGATGCCTTTGGCGAGTGTGGACAGGGTTACGTCCGCTGTTGCTATGCCACCTCGCTGGAGAATATCCAGGAGGCCCTGCGTCGCATGGAGCGGTTCCTTCAGCGGCACGGGAACCTCTAATCCTGAGCCGAGGGGAAGAAAAGAATTATGGACCATCCAGAGGCGGGATTTTGTGGGGACTACTGCGGCAAGTGGCCGAACTATCCACGTGAATGCCGTGGATGTATTCCTGAACTTCACCAGGGGTGTTATTTCATCCAATGCTGCCAGGCCAAGCGCATAGAGCACTGTGGATTCTGTGAGGAATTGCCCTGCCAGAAGCTGCTCACCTTTGTCCCTGATGACAGGCCCGGATGCGCGCCAGGCTACCACATCGAAAATCCTAAGGAGCGGAGAGCCATTGGTACAGAAGCCTGGTTGCAAGGTGAACGTGCAAAGTGGCAATAAAACTATGAGGTTGGGTGGAGACATCTCCGCAAATCGCGCGCAATTTGCGCCCTGAGAGAAATGGAGATATAATCCTTCGTCTGGTAGATGCTTTATGTGGAGGAGTGAAGATGCCAACTTATGTCTATCGCTGCAAGACCTGTGGACTTACCTTTGAGCACCGACAAAGGATGACTGACAGTCCCTTGACTGACTGTCCGGAGTGTGGGGGAGGGGTCCACCGGGTCATCCAGCCAGTACCTATCTTCTTCAAAGGCCCGGGGTTTTACGTGACGGATAATAAGCGCGCTGGGCCTTCGATGAATGTGCCAGACAACGGTCAGGAGCCCCAGGAGAAGGGTCAGCAGGAAAAGAAGGTCTCAAAGGCGAAGGCCAGCTCCCCTGACTGATCGGGCTGGCTGGCCACTGGTATACATCAATAACCCCCTCGAGATGCGGGAGGGGGTTTTCTCGGTTGTTGCGGGCAGAGCACTCTATTCCTCCTCTCCATCCTCGGGGGGCAGGAGTTGCAGCCGCCCTGTGGCTCGCACGACCCTGTGGCGGTAGTGGTGCACATAGCCCAGGAGCTGGCGATAGATATCCTTCCAATCCGGGCTCTCCAGGATCTCAATCATCGTGTCCAGATCTTCAGTCACGCCGCCGATCAGGATCTGGGGCCCACTACCGTACATGGTATACCATGCCTCGGTTGGCTGAAGGCCCAACTGCATGATGGTCGGAGCGAACTCCGTCATTGCGAACTCAAAATACTCCGATTCCTTGTCAGGGCGGATGTCCCAACCCATCAGTAATTTAATCATAGGTGCACTATCTCCCGAAAAACCTGATCGTCCGCGAAAGGCCCCACCAGTGCGCAGTTAAGCTTCTCCGTTCGAAAGAGGCGCTGCGCCAGATGCTGAATGTCATCGGACTCCACGGCCTCAATTGCTTCCAGGACCTCATCCACAGAAAGGATGCGCCTCCTAAGCAGTTCCTGTCGTCCTGCCCAGGCAGCCACGTTGAAGGTATCCTCCATCTGCAGGGCCAGCCGGCCTTTGACGAACTCCTTGGCTTTGCGCAGCTCCTCCGGTGGCACACGGGTTTGCCGGAGCTTGTCCCATTCGGCCAGGATGGCCTGCAGCGTCAGGGGTGCTCGCTCGGGATCCACCCCTGCATAGGCCACGATGGCCCCCGTGTCCTGCAGCATGGTCACAAAAGAGCTCACATCGTAAGCCAGGCCCAACCGTTCGCGGATCTCCTGAAACAGGCGAGAACTCATCCCCTCCCCCAGGATGGCGTTCATCAAAAGGAGTATGAAGCGATCGGGATGTTCTCGCGGGAGCCCCGGCGCGCTGAGGCACAGGTGGGCCTGTTCCGTCTCGCGCTGTCCTAACCGCACCTGGGGTGCTGTCTGGCTGTCCACAACGGGCTGATACATGGGAGCCTCTGCCGGAGCCCAGTTCTTTGTGCCGGCCATCACCAGGTCCAGCAGTGCACCGCAGTCCAGGTTGCCCGCCACGGTCAGTACCATGTTGGAGGGCGAGTAGTAGCGGGACATGGCTCCTAGGAGAGCCTCCCGTCGAAGGGATGCCACACTGTCCTTGGTGCCAGCCACACTTCGGCCCAGGGGATGGGCGGGCCAGATCAGTTCTGTGAGCAGCAGATGGGCCCATTGATCAGGCAGGTCCAGCGACAGATTGATCTCCTCAACGATGACCCGCCGTTCCTTCTCCAGCTCCGCCGGGTCGAAACGGGGGCGACGGAGCATTTCCAGCAGGACATCCAGCACCACCGGAAGGTGAGGCTGAGCCGCCTTGGCCCAGTAGAGGGTCATCTCCCGGCCGCTGCTGGCATTGAATACTCCCCCTATCCCCTCGATCGCCTCGGCCAACTCCCGCGCTGTGGGATACTTGTCCGTCCCCTTGAAGAGCATGTGCTCGATGAAATGGGCTGCTCCACCCTCCTCATCAGCCTCGTAGCGGGACCCCAGGCCGACAAAGAAGGCCACGCTCACAGAGTACATGTGGGGCATGGGCGCAGTCAGTACCCGCAGCCCATTGTCCAGTACCGTCCGTTCGTACATGTGATCCTCAGTCTATTTTCCCTTGAGTAACTCCAACTGTTTTTCCGCTTCCGAGATAGCTCTGGGGTCATCGCTGCCCAGTTCTAAGAAGCGTTCAAAGGCCTCAATGGCCTCAGCGTTCTGGTTCTGGAGCACGTACAGGCTGCCCAGCCCGTACCATACCAGAGGCATGTCGGGGTCCAGACCCTTGGCCGCTTCCAGCTCGGCTGCCGCCTCGTCTAACCGGCCGGATTGGATGTAGCTGCTGGCCAGGTTGTAGCGGATCTCCGCGTCTTCAGGTACCAGGTCCCGCGCCTTCTCAAACTGCTCCACCGCCTTATCCAGTTGCCCCTGCTGATAGTAGACCACTCCCAGGTTGGAGTGAGCATCGGCGTTGTCAGGGTCCAGGACCAGCACCTGTTGAAAGGCCTGGGCTGCCTCCTCCAGCGAACCCTGTTGGGCGTAGGCGTTGCCCAGGCGAAAATGCGCTTCGACCGAAGAGAGATCAGCTTTGGTGGCTGCTTCCAACTCGGCGATGGCCTCGTCCACACGTCCGGCCTCCAGATGGGCTATGCCCTGAGACAGGTGATCCCCTCCAGCAGGGGTTGGGGATCCAGCGGCACCACAACCGGTCCCGGCCAGTATGATCAGCAGCAGAATCACCACCTGCAACATCCTTACAGCCCTTCTTCGCATTCCCCCCTCCGTTTCTCACAGTGACAGACCTTCTGATCAAGAAGCGGGCTCATTGTTTGTATTCCAGGACCACGACCTCCGTCTCCTCTGGGAGGCTGGCCTTGGTTACCTTCAAACTTTCCCTGGGAGTGATGTCCTCGGCGCCCATCTCCTTCAGGAAGGGGCCCACGGTGCTGAGTCGAAAGTTGAGCGCCTTGGTCTTGTAGTGCATAGGGATGACCAGCCGTGGCTCCAGAAGGCTAACCACCTCCGCCGCGCGGGCGGAGGTGATGGTGTAGACGCCCCCCACCGGAATGAGCAGCACATCAACACTTCCCAACGCCTCCGCCTGGGACTGAGTGAGCACATGGCCCAGGTCGCCCAGGTGACAGATGGTGAGCCCGTCGAAGTCGAAGAGAAAGACGGTGTTCCGGCCTCGATCCTTCCCCTGCTTCCGGTCGTGGAAGGTGGGTACGCCAGTGACGAAGACCCCTTGGATCTCGTACTCTCCAGGGCTGGTGAGGACCTTGGGGCGACCCCGGATACCCTGGACATAGTTGTGATCGCTGTGGTCGTGGCTCACAGTCACAATGTCCGCCCGCAGGCGTGGCAGGATATAGCCGGTGGAGTTGTCGTAGGGGTCGGTGACGATGGTAGGTCTGCCCCTTTGGTGCAGGCGGAAGCAGGCATGTCCATACCATATAATCTCCATGCTTCTCTCCTCTAGCTTGTCCTCCTCCCGCAGGCCTCAAGGCCCGCGGAGGGTTTTGGGGTCAGGCCTCTATTATACCTCAATTGAGGAAAGTGCGCCAAACTGAGCAAACCTTTTCCCCAAGAGTTCGATTTGTGCGCTCAGGCAAAATGGGCTATAATTATGGCCTGCGGGGCGTAGCTCAGCTAGGCGAGAGCGCACGGCTCGGGTCCGTGAGGTCGGCGGTTCAAGTCCGCCCGCCCCGACTGTGGTTCGCGAAGCTCATTCATACATTTGGAGCGAGAAGAAAACGTTCAGACAATCAACTCCGTGCCGCTAGAATCGCCAATAGCAGTACAGTGATACCGAAGAGGATTACTGACCATTTGAGACGACAAGTCTTTCGCTTGAGTAGGGTGTCGTTTCGCTCAATGCAGGTCGTATAGTTGCTAAGAAGCTGATTCAGACAGTCTCCCTCGTCTTTGAAGATAAAGGAGTAGTGAAGCTCGTCCCAATCTGTTGTAAGCGGGAATTCACAGTTCTCAGGCAGAATGCCGGCAAGCACAATAGCAATCATGATCAGATAACCTACCACCGTTGCCAACCACACGTAGAGCCAGGGAGGACTGAACATACCAGGTCGCTGCAATAGACCCCAAGCCGCTACTACGACCCAGAATAGGGTGGTGGTACCTAAAATGCCGAGTGCTTTGTCTGAAAAAACGTCAACAGCACGGAGTTGCTCATCTAGCAACCGCCGAAGCTCATTGAGCACTAACTTCTTTGATTCCATACGGACCTCCTGGAGATACTATGATGGCAAAACCACAGAAGCCAGCCCAACCCCAGCAGGGTCAGCCTGATCCCGAGACACAACCTCGTCCTGTCCCCAAGAAACCTGACCCTACTTCATTCACAACTGTAACTAAGAGTTGGGAGATTGGCAAAAGAACACCCAAGCAAGGGAAGCAATCTTCCTGAGACGTATCTGGCGCGTTCAGACATCTTGTGGACAAGCGCTTCTAGGCGATGTTAGACCGCGCGTACATAACCTAGCAGACACCATTCCAGACCACAAGGTGCGGCAAACGGCCAAGCCGTGTAGCCCCAAGTATGCGAGAAATAAGCGTAGTAAGCGCACGGTTCCGACGCCTTTGCTGTGGACTCTTCAGCGCCTCTTCGCTGCCTCCCAGAAAGCGTCCAACTCATCCAGAGAGTAGTCAGTGATAGCCCGGCCCTGCTCGACAGCCCGGGCCTCGATCTCTTTGAAACGGGCCACGAACCGGTCATTGGCCTCCCGCAGCGCGCTCTCGGCATCCACATCCAGCCAGCGGGCCAGGTTGACCAGGCTGAACAGGACATCGCCGATCTCATGTTCTTGGTCACGGGTCGTCTTCGCGGTCCGAAACTCGGCCAGCTCCTCTTCCACCTTCCTCAGCACACCAGCCACATCCTTCCAATCGAAACCCACCCTAGAGGCCCGCTCCTGCAGGGCCTGAGCACGGGCCAGCGCCGGCAGGGAAGGGACCACTCCCTCAAGGATTGACTTCTCCACGTCGCCGCTGCTTCCTCTCTCTTGGCGCTTGATGGCCTCCCAATTGCGCAGTATCTCCTCAGGCCCTTCCACTTTCGACTCGCCGAACACGTGGGGGTGGCGGCGTATGAGCTTATCCACCAGGTGGCCAATCACCTCCGGAGGGCGGAATTCCCCCTCCTCCGTCGCAATCTGCTGGTGAAGGGCGATCTGCAGCAGAAGGTCTCCCAACTCCTCCTTGAGCCGCTGTGGGTCATTAGAATCCAGAGCCTCCAGGACCTCATAGGTTTCCTCCAGCAGTTGGGAGCGCAAGCTGGCGTGCGTCTGGGCTCGATCCCAGGGACAGCCATCGGGTGCTCGCAACCGGGCCACGATCTCCTGAAGCGCCTGGGATGAGCTCGGTTGGGGCAGGGGAGGCAGGTAACAGGAGGTGAGGTGATCCAGTTCCTGCTGTCGGTCCAGTTCGTACAGGGGTACCTGCCACACTTGCTCTTCGTTGGTCCCCGCAGCGCGCACTAGCGTCACCAGATGCTCATCGGGATAGAGGGCCATCAGCGTCAGCTTGACTTGGCTGGCCACCGTCCGGCTGTATAGTTGGCCGATCAGCACTGGATGATCGGGAATGACTGGGGCTGTGAGTCGGTTAGTGAGATCGGCGCCATCCAGCAGTTGCAACCCCTCCAGGCCGTCAACGCAGAGCGCTGCCAGCGTAGGTTCCACGAAACTGAGGCCGGCCACGATGCGCAGGGGAAGGTGTGCTTCCTCTGCCAATAGTTGTACACGCGGCACCGTCGCCTCCGCCATCCAAGGATGCCCGGGCACTCCATACACCACCCCCTGGGTCCGCTGCCCCAACCTCACCACCTCCTGGGCGATGGCGGTGTAGACCGCCTCGAAAATGGGCAACTCCTCGTACAGGCAGTCGAAGGAGTGCACCCTGAGCGTGGTCGGCAGATAGGGGATGACGGGGTGTTGTGCGGTGCGGACGTATATCTCGTCGCTGGCCTCCAGGATGTGCCAGGCTTCCAGTGTGAGATGTTCCGGGGCACCGGGCCCCAGGCCCAGGATAACAATTCCTCGCGACATGGCTGGTTCCCTCTGAAAGTGGGTTGAGAAGCCGGTTTATTTCGCTCTGTACGAGGTATAAGGGCTGTTTGTGATGTAGAACACTTTTGTGGTATAATAGGTTGCTGAAATATCCGATCATCAGCTACGGAGGAGAGACATGGATCCCATTCTGGTAAGAATTGGCCCCTTTGCCATACGTTGGTACGGGGTGTTGATCGTCGTCGGCGCGCTGCTGGCGGGCTACATAGCCTCATCAGAAGCCAGGCGCAAGGGGGATCAAACGGAGCATGTGTGGGATGCGCTGGCCGTGGTGCTCATCACCGGCCTTATCGGAGCTCGCCTCTACCACGTGTTCTCCAGCCCCACTGGCTCCATCGGCTGGGAGTACTACCGCCGCCATCCCCTGGACATCATCGCCTTCTGGCGGGGCGGCTTCGCCGGTTTAGGAATCTATGGTGCGGTGGCAGGTGGAGCGCTGGGGCTGTTGGCCTACACCTATTGGAACAAACTACCCTTCCTGCGATGGGCCGACAGCGCCGCCCCAGGGCTCGTCCTGGCCCAGGCCATCGGCCGCTGGGGCAACTACATCAACCAGGAACTGTACGGCTATCCGACGACGCTGCCCTGGGGCATCACCATTGACGCCGCACACCGTATCCCCCCCTACGACAACCTCACGCTCTATCCCCTGGAGACCCGTTTTCACGCCACCTTCCTCTATGAATCACTGTGGAACTTCCTCTGTTTTGCCCTGCTGATGCTCCTGGCCCGCAGGTACAGCGATCGGCTTCTGGAGGGGGATGTATTCACTGCCTACTTTATCCTCTACCCCGTTGGGCGTTTCTTCGTCGAGGCCCTGCGCCCCGACGCCTGGAAGGTGGCTTCCATCCCTGTAGCTCAGATCATTGCCCTGGTGTGCGTCGCCGCGGCCGGAGCCACACTGTGGTACCGCCATCGTGTGGCTCCGACGGCGTCTGAGCCCCCCGAAGGGAGGGGAGAGGAGGGGTAAGGACCAGCGACGGAAACAGCCAGCCAGGAGTTGCCTCATCGCTTCTCCGACGAGCAGGCGGTGAAGTCTGTTCTGGAGGGGCTGGAAATGGCGAAGCTGGAAGATCAGAGATCACAGCACCGGCCGGCTGATGCTCAGCGCCTACTGGTAGGTGAGGGCCAGCAAAGTTGGGAGTCAGCGATAGGGTCTTGACCGATGGAGTTTCCCATGCCTCAATCAGATTCAAGCGATCGGCACTCCCTTGCCTCCAACGGGAACTGCTACACCTGCTGCGACGCCATCACCAGTGCCATCTCTACCACCATGTGACCCACCCCAGGCCCCACGACCACTCCGCTGGTCACGCCCAAGCCAAGGCCCCTATCGCCCCGGTAAAGTGCCGACGTGAAGCAGGAGTTGGTGGAGCTAGGGGGAGGTCTCTCGAAAAGCGCTGAGGGCCCCTCGACGGGGTAACGGAGCTTGCCCCGCGTCAGTGCGCAGCAAGTGCCCTACGGGGTACAAAGTGCGCTATACCCTACATACTTTTCGAGTTCGAGGTAGTTCTTGCCTGCAAGGAGGTGGAGGAGAGCGACTACGACTGGGATGAGAGCCCCTGGAAATAGATGGGGGCGAAGGTAAGCAGCACCCGCTCGCGGAGATCCAATCCCTTCGGGTCACTGAAGTCAATGAAGCATGAGAACTCTCCTCTCATCGCTTGCAGTGGATTGGACCCAATAAACCAAGCCGTCCGGAGACCCGGACGGCTGGTGGTCATGGGCGAAACAGGACTTGAACCTGTGCCCTCCTCCTTGTAAGAGAGGCGCTCTCTCCTGCTGAGCTATTCGCCCGCTCTGGTGGTCTAAATTATAGGCCCAAACGGGACAGATGTCAAAGAGCACATCCTTCATCGCCTGATCCGACAGTGCTCAGCGATGAGGATGGCCTGGGTCTGCTCCACCGCCTCGTCAAGCCGTCCCTGGTGGTTGATGACCAGGTAGTCAAACTCCTCCAGGTGGGACATCTCCTCTCGGGCCGCGGCGATCCGATTCTCCACCTGTTCCTCCGTGTCACCGCCCCTCTCTCTGAGCCTTCGGATCATCTCTGCCTCCGAGCGTGCGGCGACGAATATGAGGATCGCCTGGGGCATAAAACTCCGTATAGCCGCCGCACCCTGGACGTCAACGCGCACCACGACATCCTGACCGCCCTCCAGCGCCCGCTCCAATTCGCATTTGGGGATTCCCTTGTACTGACCGTAGACGATGGCCCACTCTACCAGTTCCCCCTGGGCGATCAGGCGCTCGAAATCGGCCGTCGAGAAAAAGTGATAATCCAGACCATCCCTCTCGTTGGGCCGGCGAGGGCGGTCCGTGGCCGTCACCACCCGGTGCAAGGCAGGGTCTTGCCCTAGGAGAGCGGTCACCAGGCTGTCTTTGCCCACTCCGGAGGGGCCGGAGATCACAACCAGCAGCGGTTGCGGCCGGAAGTCACTTGGATTGGAGCAGCCCACGAAGCCTCCATTTGATGTCCATGGTGGCCTGCGCTATAATAAGAGCTAGAGCAGGGATCCAACGAAGGGGGGGCAGCCATGCCTATCTATGAATATCGCTGTCAGGATTGCCATCGCCGGATCAGCGTCCTGTGGCGGAGTTTCTCCGAAGTTGAGGCCGAACCTCCCCGCTGTGCGCGCTGTGGCAGCACCAACCTGGTGCGCCTGGTGTCCCGGGTAGCCATCCTCCGCTCCGAGGAGAGCCGTCTGGAGGACCTGGCTGACCCCAGCAGCCTGGCCGGCCTGGATGAGAATGATCCCAAATCCATCGCCCGTTGGATGCGCAAGATGAGCGGTGAACTGGGCGAGGACCTGGGCCCCGAGTTCGACCAGGTGATGGAGCGGCTGGAATCGGGTCAGAGCCCGGAGGAGATTGAGGAATCCATGCCGGAGATGGGCGGGGGGGAGTTCAGCGGGGGTTACGACGAGGAGTTCTAGCTCGCTTCAGCACACGATCCACAAGCGTGCGAACCATCCGATGAGGAAAGCCGCACGCTTTCTGCGCGCTCCCGCTGAAGAAGGCCCGGTCAGAATTTCTCGAAGCGCTCGATCTCGAAGATGAAGACCGTCGCTCCTCCCACTTCCACTTCCATAGGGGTGGGCATATACAGCTCGCCCGGCTCAATGGCTGGGGGCAGAGGATTCACATACTGTATTCGGGTGTGGCAGTTCTCCCGGATGATCTCCAGTACGGAGGCCACCTGATCATCCTCGACCCCGCTCAACACTGTCGCGTTTCCCTCGCGCAGGAACCCCCCTGTGGTGCTGATTGTGGTGGCGCGGTGTCCCTTTCTCAGCAGCGCCTCAATCAAGTTCCGCGCATCGTCGGTATTGACAATACTCATGATCAACTTCATAGGGTCCTCCTCCTTGGCTTCAATCCTCCATCCCCTGGGCGTTTCTTGCCCTTCCCGACGCACTCCAAGATGACCTTCATCTTCGTCTTGGGGTCCCTCATCAATCGGACAATGTCCCTATTCAGGCCGTCGGCCCCTTTATTCAGCTTTACCCCCAGCGTTCTCTTCGACCGAAATCCGCTCTTTCTGAAGACCAGTTCATGGTCATCCTCGAAATCCGGGTTTACGGAGGCCCAGAATGTGTCCTGCAGCCCATTTACTTCGACGGTGATCCTGATCCTGCCACTCAGCCTCTTAACACTGTGCAAATCGAAATCCGCTCCTACACCGATGATACAATCCCCTCTAGGGGTCAGATGCGCATCCTTGGTGAACTCAATCGTCTTGGGGTGTTTGGCCCGGATGTTCTCGTGTCCAAAACAGTGAAAAACGTACCTCATGAAAGCCTCAATCAGCCTTTTGTTGCGGAGTCCTGGCGTCCTCCGGCCAGGGATGACCGATCCTACTTTCCGCCCTCTGGCTTCCAATTTCTGCCTTGATGTGGAACGTGCCGGGATCTCTCCCATACACCAGCCTTTTTCCCCAGGTTGTCTGCACCTGCTTCATCTCCTCTTCGCTGAGCACTCTCCTCTCCACAATCGTGACGCCTGCTTCAGCATACGCAGGTGCCAACACTTTATCTATGTAATCCAAGGTCAACTCTGGAAGTTCTTGCACTTCTATCGAGATCGGATCACGGAAGATGCTGGTATTGATGAGCATCTCCAAACTTCCCGCAGGGCTCGAAATCCTGGCGATGTTAGCCAACACCTGCTGATCCGCAAGAGCCACCGCTTGAAGAAGACTGCCCCAGGGGAAATTGACATGGATCTCCCGAGCGAGGCCCTTCAATTCCGGCGGCAGATCCTCTGCACTGGCGATGACGTACAAGACGTTGGGCAGTCCCCCTTTATTGGGTTTCCTGTGGATCTTGGCCGAGTACTGTTCCAGATTCTCCCGCGCGGGGTCTATACCAATGCAGAACCACTCCGGGTGAGTTCGTGCCAACTCGTAGACGAATCTACCATCCCCTGTTCCTATGTCAACGACCACCCGTGAATATCCTGAACCCAATTCGTGGAACTCACCGAACTGCATTTCAAATGTTCGCTTCCCCTTGATGACCTCCACACTTCCCTCTGTTCAGTGCTCGCTCTCCGTGTCTCCAGCCAATCGCGCCTTGACATAGTCTTGTATTTCTCCCTGGATCTCATCCACTGGCTAGCTTGATCACTACCCACCACTGTGGCTCGGCCGCAGCCAACTCCAGATACCCTGGCGCACCCGTCGGTGAAACTCCAACAGTTGCGTGTCCAGGCGATCATACTCCTCCCACAGGGGGAGCTGCCTGCGGCAACTGTGCAGCCGCCGCTGCAGTCCTTGCTCCACCGGCAGATCGAGGTAGAGGGTCAGATCAGGGACCAGGGCAACAGTGACCAGCGCAGTGATCTGGCGCAGGAGAGCCAGATCCACTCCGTGGCCGGAGCCCTGGTAGGCAAAGGTGGAGTCGGCGTAGCGATCGCAGAGGACTACACCGCCCCTCTCCAGATGGAAGCGAATCACCTGGCCCACTAACTGGGCCCGCGAGGCGGAGAAGACCAGGACCTCGGTCAGGGGCCGCATCTCCGAGTATTGGGGGGCGAGGAGGATATCCCGTACCTGATCGCCGATAGCCGTTCCGCCCGGCTCACGGGTGGTGAGCACGGTGCAGCCCTGCTCTTTGAGGTATTCTGCCAGCAGGTGCAGTTGGGTGGTTTTTGCCACTGCCCGTCGTGCCCTCGAAAGTGATGAAAACCCCTTCCATGCCCCTGTCAGGAGACAATAATCTACTCAACTTCCCCCCTCAACCCCAATACCAACTCCACGAAATGAGTAAAGGTCTTCTCTTCAGTCAGTTCCAAATATTTGTCCTGAGTATGCAGGTGAGGAACAGGCTCGTCCAGATGTTGAGTGAATTCTGCCCCATATTTGAGCCGCAGAGCCGGTCTATCTGAGAAGTTGTCAAGGCCGAGTTGGACTCTGCCCTCATCCAGCAGATAATAGGAGTACCAGCGCGTCTGTTCAGTCAGGATTTCTGAGACAGAGATGAGATACTTCTGATAGCGACATCGAAACTTAAGAATAGCCCTCTTGGATGAGATATCCCGGCTCACGATATGGACATCGCTGAATCGTGACCGAGCGAGCTTCAGGATTCGCTCAAAATGCTCTCCAGCCTCTCGGTCCAATCTCGGACCTCCTCATCCCAGTACATCCATTCCAGGGCATCCTGTTCCCACAGCGAGTTGTCCTGATTGACCTGGTTGTAGTAGCCCTCATCCAATTGAACACGTTGGGAAAAGGTGGCGTAGTTGGTACCGTAAGTTCTCTCGTACTTCCTGACCTTTTTCCGTGCCAGTCTGATACGCTCAATGATCCGATTGGTCAGATACTGCTCTACCGCTTCATTAACTAACTCATCCACCTCACCAAAAAGGCGAAGGGTTTCAAGATAGCTTTTCTCAATCCTGGCCTCGGCAATAGCTTCCATCCTTGTTCTCACTTTCGATAGATCCTCACCCTTCGATTGGGCTCCTCCCCCCGGCTGTGGGAGACCAGATTGGACTCGCGGGCCTTCTCGTGCTGTAAGCGACGGATGTAGGAGTTCTGGGGGCGCAGTTCTACCATGTGGGTGCCGGCCAACACGCGCCGAATGGCCTCCTGCGTATCTCTGATGGCCGTGTCCAAATCCGGGCCCGGCGTGGATTTGGACAGGTTAAAGACGTCGGCCAAACAACTCTCCATTTGACTGACTGTGTTGGAGCGCAGCACATAGATGGGCACTCCTCGGCGCTCTGCCTGAGCGACGGGCCGAGGGCGCTTGCGATAATAGCTCTTGAGGGTAAGGACCACATCGGCCTGGCCCAAGTCATCCACAACCAACACCGGCATCTGCAGGCGCTTCACTGCCTGGCGCAGGCGGTTCCTCGCCACACCGTAGGCAAAGACACGCATGGTTGAGAGGAGCTGAGGTGTCCGGGCCGTGGCTTTCACCATATCCATGTGCGGCGGGGACAGCACTGTCTCCTCGACCCGGACCTCACCCTGCTCATCACGGTAGCGCAGCTCAGCCGGAAGGGACCGGCCTCGCAGGATGGCATCCACCGCCTCGGCCACATCGTGGCGCACGGCCAGGTGCGACCTATCCTTGATCTCGATCACTACGTCGAAGGTGGGGGGAGCCTTACGCTCCAAGACCGACTTCTGAGTGCCGCGCCGCCGGGCTTCCTCGTCGCTCAGGGTGACACTCTGGATGCCGCCCACCAGATCGGCCAGCGTGGGGTTCATCATCAGGTTGTCCAGCATGTTCCCGTGAGCTGTCGCGATGAGCTGCACCCCTCGTTCAGCGATGGTCCGCGCGGCGGCCGCTTCCAGCTCATTGCCGATCTCATCAATGACGATCACCTCCGGCATGTGATTCTCCACCGCCTCGATCATCACCCGGTGCTGCTGGGTGGGGTGAGGTACCTGCATCCGCCGCGCCCGTCCAACAGCGGGATGGGGAATATCCCCATCGCCGCCGATCTCATTGGAGGTGTCCACAATCACCACCCGCTTCTTCTCAGCCAGGATACGGGCCACCTCTCGAAGCAGGGTGGTCTTGCCCACGCCGGGCCGCCCCAGTAGCAGGACGCTCTTGCCTAACTCCATGATGTCGCGGACGATGTCCACCGTGCCGTAGACCGCCCGGCCCACGCGGCAGGTCAGGCCCACCACATCTCCCTTTCGGTTGCGCAAGGCGGAGATACGGTGCAGCGTCCGCTCGATCCCCGCCCGGTTATCGCCGTCGAACTCGCTGATCCGCGAGACGACGTAGTCAATCTCTTCCCGAGTGACCTCTTTCTGATTGAGTTGGAGCTCGTTGTTTATGAAGCGCGCCTCGGGGGGGCGTCCCAAGTCCAACACCACTTCCAGCAGTCCGTCGCCCCGGTTCGCCTCCCGCAGAACCTCAGCGATGGGCGGTGGCAACACCGCCAGCAGCGCCTCCAGATCGTCAGTAATGCTCTGTTGCATTGACCTTATCATACCTCACACGATCAAGTTGCAAGTGGTAAGTCGCAAGTCGAAGGTGATGGACAGCTTTCATTAGCCCGGGCGACCGGTGCAATCACCTCCGCCCCTCTCTCCAGGGCGAAGGCCAGTTCGGCGACCGACTTTCGGACAAACACGGCGATATACCTGACCAACAAGGCCTGTCGGCCGAAGGGCTGAAAGCCCGCACTCTGGAGAGCCAACCTCACCCCTCCCTGATAGTCAGGCAGGCCGCAGTACACCCTTTGATTGGGCAGGCGGCTCAACACACCGCGCACCAAAGTTCCGGCCATGCCCCTGGCCTGGGGATGGAGTAGAAAGCGGACCCAGGCCCCCTGGCTGCCGCATCGCGTCTCCGCATAGCCCAGGATCTCCTGCTCGATCTCTAGGACATAGCCCCGGGTGCCGTGCGATGCGATGGGCACACAGATGGCCTCATCTCGACCGGCCTGGCTGAGGCCCTCTGCCTGCTGTACCACCGGGGGTGTTATGGCGTCGTAGAGCCGGGCAAGGCCCCAGGCATCCTCTGCACGGCGGGGGCGGAATCCGGTTCCTCCCTCCGCCCTCGGTTCTGAGGGGGAATTGGCCAATCGGAAGAGGTCTTCGTGGGCATAGATCCGGAATCCCGCTTGCTGGAAAGCCGACAAGCGGGCATTCTCCGCCGGCAGGCAGGCCAACAGACGTCTCATCCCCCGCTCCCCCGCCTTTTCACAGATGCCTTCCAGCCATCGGGGCCAGATGGCCGGATCCTCCCATCCCCTATCTGGAGCCAGGTACACCACCTGGGCTGTGGCCCGGCGGTGGTTCTCCTGAATCTGAGCTACGCCCAGCAGTTGCTGATCCTGCCGCTGGTGGCTCAACACGTAGGTGATCGCCTGGTAGGAGTCCGGGCGGAAGGGATTGAGAGAGCTCAGCAGAGCGGCTCGCAGAGGGGAATAGGCGTTGATTAACGCCTCCTCCGGCGGGAGCACCACTCCCTGTAGTTTCTGGATGAGGATCAGATCGCGGGGTGCGGGTGTGTGGATCATCTGCAGTGTTCCGAGTATCCTGGAAGACCACACTTGCTTGTCGATAACATATTGTACTATCGTTCCGGGGCTTTGGCAAATGATGCCTGTTCGGGGGATGGAACCATGTCTGCGAAAGAGTAACACCTGGGGACTGGAGCCCAAGTGCGGGCTTCCTCTTGGCTTCGCAAAGACGGACTTGTGCCCGCACTCCGGAGCACATCTTGCGGTGTTGCCAGGGTTGACAGGGTATGCTATAATCAACCATAGCGTACCCTCTACCCCCAAGGGAAAGGACGTGGCGTCATGTGGGTGAAATGTAGTGTGTGTGGTGAGGACACATACGTGAGTCCAGCCCAGCAGGACGACTCCTCCGCATACATCTGTCCCACCTGTCGAGAGGCAGCGAAAAGGCAAGCCAAGGCACGTCGAGACCGGCTTTTCATGATTGTGACCGCTCTGGTGTTGATAGGACCCATGATCTACCTGATCAGCCAGGGCGGAGCTCAGTCCATCCAATTCTGCTGGGGTGGGCTGTTGCTGCTGGGCGTGGCCTTCTTCTTCACCTGGCGTAGCCGGACCAGAGCCTGACGTCGCCAGACAGAGCAATGAGATTGAGGTAGTCCACAAGGCGGAGGAGATATGTGGCCGATCCCCAAAGTGAGGGCTGCTGCAGAGCGGTTCAGGCCGCTGAGCTGGGAGGAGCAGGCGTAACTGGTGGCCACGGGTTCCCAGCTTTGGCCCCTTTTCGCTGACTAAGTCCACTTTCGATATGCCGCCCGCTGAGCATGAAGACACCAATCCCGGACCCAAGCCAGTCCGGGATTGGTGTTATAATCAATGGGGTGTAGCTATAATCTGTGTAGTGACGGCTTTAGCCGTTCTTAGCGACCGAAGTCGCTACTACGTCCCACAAATCTTAGCCGGGCTCTATTGAATTGGACCCTGTCAGCCAACTTCAGGAGGTTTATGGCTCATGGCCAAGCGCATCAATATCATTGCTGGAGAGGTCTCGGCCACGGCGGTGTTGAATGACACCAAAACAGCCCAGGCCATCTGGGATGGCCTGCCCATCACCGCCAGGGCCAATACCTGGGGGGATGAGATATACTTCTCCATCCCGGTGAAGCTGGAGACGGAGAAGGGACAGGAGACGGTGGAGCTGGGGGATCTGGGCTACTGGTCGCCTGGCACCGCCTTCTGCATCTTCTTCGGCCCTACCCCCATGAGCCGGGGTGACGAGATCCGACCTGCCAGCCCCGTCATCGTCTTCGGACACCTCGAGGGGGATGCGACCATCTTCCGTGCCGTGCCCAGTGGGGCGCGGGTGACCATAGAGCGGGTGGGGTGAAGCCGCTTCTGCGCCTGGCCGTTTTCGATCTGGATGGTACCCTCAAGCAGGCCCCCAGCCCCTGGCAATACCTCCATGAACGCTTGGGCCTGTGGGATCAGGGCCTCGTCCACAAGAGGTGGTTCCAGGCGGGGAGGATTGACGCTGCTCAGTCGGCCCGGCTGGATGCGGCCTTGCGAGCTGGGATCGAGAGGGCCACCCTCGAGGAGCTCTTCCGGCGGGACCCGTACCGTCCCGGCGCCCGGGAGGTAGTGGCTTTCCTGCGAGAGCGGGGTGTGCCCAGGGCCATCATCAGCAGCGGGCTCGCCATCCAGGCCGAGCTGGTAGCCCAGGAACTGGGCATTGACCGGGTGCGGGCCATCGAGTTGGTGGTGCGCGACGGGCGGCTGACGGACAAGGTGGTGCTGAACGTCACCGAGGATTCAAAAGAGGACTCCATGCGCGCGGTACGAGCGGAGTTCGGAGCCTTTCCTCAGGAGTGCCTGGCGCTGGGCGATGGCTCTGCGGATGTAGACCTCTTCGCTCAGGCGGGACTGAGTGTCGCTGTGTGCCCCCTGAGTGAGAGAGTGCGGGCCGCGGCCAATGTGGTGAGGAAACTTGCCTTTTCGCCCCAAGCCCTATATACTATCCTGGCCGTTGAGGGTGGTCCCAGGGATAAAGAGGTAGCCCTTCAGATGGGTGTCCGATTTTACCGCTGAGGACGCTGAGAGCACGGAGATTTGCACAAGTTTTGGCTTTGACCTCAGGAGTTCGCAAGTGCTCACTGGGCTGCAGCTGGGTGAGGGAAATCCTTCCTGGATACGCAAAGCAACAGGGGGATAGGTGCGTGATGGGGGGAGACATAAGTTGGTGGAGATAGGATGCTTGAAAAACAGTTGGGGATAGATCTGGGCACCGTTAACCTGTTGGTGCACGTCAAGGGGAGGGGCGTCGTCCTTCAGGAGCCCTCGGTGGTGGCCATCTCCCGCAATGACAACAAGATCGTAGCCATCGGCCAGGAGGCGCGGGCCATGCTGGGACGCACACCTGACACCATTGAAGTAGCCCGTCCCATGAGGGAGGGCGTCATCGCCGACTATGTGGTGACCGAGGCCATGCTCCGCTATTTCATTCAGAAGATATGCGGGCGGTTTCGCCTCTTCAAACCCCGCGTGATGGTGAGTGTGCCTGTGGGCGTGACCACAGTGGAGAGCCGGGCGGTGCTGGACGCGGCGGTACAGGCCGGCGCCAGGGAGGCCCATCTCATCCCCGGCCCCCTGGCCGCCGCGCTGGGGGCTGGAATGCCCGTCGGCATGCCCGCGGGGAACATGGTGGTGGATGTGGGTGGCGGTACGGCCGAGGCCGCAGTCATCGCGGTGAATGGGATCGTGGTCTCCTCCTCCGTCCGGGTGGGCGGCAACAGGATTGACGAAGCAATCATGACCTACATCCGCAAGAAGTACCACCTCATCATTGGCGACCAAACGGCGGAGCAGATCAAGCTGGAGATCGGCAGCGCCCTGCCCCTGGAGGAGGAGATGCGCACCACCGTGCAGGGCCGCGATCACGTGACCGGATTGCCCAAGACCATTGAGGTGGATTCGGGGGAGGTGACGGAGGCCATCGCCGAACCACTGGCTGCCATCGTGGGCATGGTCAAGAATGTGCTGAGCAAAACGCCACCCGAACTGGCCTCCGACATCATTGACCGGGGGATGGTTCTGACCGGAGGGAGTGCCCTCCTGCGCAATATTGATCAGCTCCTCACCCGAGAGACACAGGTCCCCTGTTACGTGGCCGACAATCCCATCACTTGTGTGGCCATCGGCGCCGGAAAGGCGCTGGAACAGTTCGAGGTGATCAAGAAGAGCTTGCCAGCTATGTAACAAGGAGCGGATATGAAGGTGCTGGTGACCGGTGGAGCAGGCTTCATCGGCTCCCATGTTGTGGACTTGCTTCTGGCAGAGGGCCATCAGGTCGCGGTGGTGGATGACCTCTCCACTGGCCGAGAGGAGAACCTGAACCCCCAGGCCCACTTCCATAAGGTGGATATCCGCTCGGCAGAGTTGGAGAAAGTCTTCGCCGCCGAGGGGCCGGAGGTGATCTCCCATCACGCTGCCAAGGCCAACGTGCGGGAATCAATGGAGAAACCCCTCCTTTACGCCGAGGTGAATATCCTGGGCTCACTTAACCTCCTGGAGCTGAGCCGCAAATATGGGGTGAGGAAGTTCATTTACGCCTCCACCGGCGGAGCGGTCTACGGCGAGCCACAGTACCTCCCTGTGGATGAGGGTCATCCCATCCATCCCCTGGACCCCTATGGGGCCTCCAAACATCACGTAGAGCACTATCTCTATCTCTACCAGGCCAACTATGGCCTGGCCCATACGATTCTGCGCTATCCCAACGTCTATGGCCCCCGACAGGATCCCTATGGCGAGGCCGGGGTGGTGGCCATTTTCGCCCATCATTTGCTCCGGAACCAACAGGTTGTGATCAACGGCTCGGGTGAACAGGAGCGAGACTTCGTTTACGTGAGCGATGTGGCTCGTTCCAACCTGCTGGCCCTGGAGGGGGGTGATGGCGGCACCTACAACCTGGGCAGTGGCATAGAAACCTCCATCAACGAGATATTCGTCCGACTGAAAGTCATCACCGGCTATCAGGGCAATGGAGTGCACGCTCCCCCCAAGCCGGGTGAGGTATTCAAGATATGTCTTGACGCCTCTCGCGCCCGCAAAGAACTGGGCTGGCAGCCTCGGGTCAGCCTGGAGGAGGGCCTGAGAAGGACGGTGGAATACTTTGCTGCAACCCCGGGAGGAGAATAACGGTGTAGAGCCCGGTTTCCCTGGACTGGCCGTCAGCCTGTCCTAGATGTCCCTGGCCTGCCTGTCCTAGCCGTCAGACCAGGGGACAGGCTCAGAGAAACCGGGGTTCTGGCTTATGTACCTGACGATTCCGACGCACACCTGGCTCGAAGGGCGAGCAGCCGAGTCATACGTTCCCGGCTCACGAGCGGGGGGACGGATGCGGATCGCTATCAACGCCGCCTTCTGTGGGCAGGAACACACGGGGAGCGGTCAATACCTGCACCGGTTGGTGGCCCAACTCCGAGAGCTTGCAGCTCACGATGAACTTGTCCTCCTGAGTCCCACCTGGGTAGCGGGCTCCCCGCTGCTGAAAGTAGCTTCCCATCGTTTGACTACACCCTTCGATGGCCTGAGCGTTGATCTGGCCAAGGTATGGTTTGAGCAGGTTGCCTTCCCCCGAGCCTGTCAGCAGCAGGGAGTTGACCTGGCCCAGGTGCCCTACTTCGCTCCACCCCTCCATCCCACCGTGCCCACCCTGGTCACCATCCACGACCTGATCCCCCTCCTCTTGCCTGCTTATCGAGGCTCGGCTCTGGTCAGGCTTTATACGCGGCTAGTGGCCCAGGCCGCGCACCGGGCGGCCCTGATACTCACTGATTCCCACGCCTCCCGTCGGGACATCATCCGCCATCTGCGAGTGCCCTCGGACCGGGTGCGTGTCATCCACCTGGCCGCCGACGTTGCTTACCGGCCCATCCCCCAAGGAACTCATCGGGAGGCTATCCGACGGAAATATGGCCTGCCCCCCTCCTACTTCCTCTACCTGGGGGGATTCGACCAGCGGAAGAATGTGACAGCTCTGTTGCAGGCTTTTGCCCGGATAGTTACAAGTTGCAAGTTGCAAGTTACAAGTTCTGAGCCGTGGCTGGTGGTGGCGGGGAGGCTGCCGGAGGAGGACACACCCTTTACCCCTGATCCGCGCCGCATCGCTCAGGAACTGGGCATAGCCGAGCAGGTGATTTTCATCGGCTGGGTGTCGGAGGAGGACAAGCCAGCCCTCTACTCCGGTGCTCGTGGCTTTATCTTTCCCTCTCAGTACGAGGGTTTCGGTCTGCCGCCGCTGGAGGCCATGGCCTGTGGGACGCCAGTCATCGCCAGCGATAGAGGCTCGCTGCCGGAGGTAGTCGGTTCAGGAGGGATACTGGTATCTCCCGACGATGTGCCGGGCCTGGCTGAGGCCATGAGATCGCTGTGGGAGGATCAGGCGCTGCGGCAGGAGCTCAGCGAAAGGGCGCAACGTCAGGCAGCGCGCTTCAGTTGGGCTCGTGCGGCTCAGGAGACACTAGCTGCCTATCGGGAGGTGATGTAGCCCTGGCGAGGTGCGCGCCACAGAAGGCAATGATGGCTGTTCGGCAAGCCAGTGCAACTCTAAAGCGAGAACTACACCGCCGAGAGCACCTCTGGCTGGGCTTCGGTGTGGGGCTGTATCTCAGCCGCATCTTGGCGGAAATGGGGGCCGTGCCCCGCCCCTGGCTCGTAGTACTGGGCCTAGGGCTGGCATGCGTGGCCCTGGCCATCGCGCTGCTGACCTGGGCCCGCCGCCTCCACTCCAACCTGCGCCCCCTGGCTCTCTGCTACGGCTACGCCCTCTACCCCCGACCGCACCCCCTCCTGGCCCTGGCCATGGGGCTGATGGCCCTTTGGGGGCTCATCGTGGCCAACACTCGGGCCAGAGGAGGAGTGCTGACTGAGGGGCTCATCTTTCTGGGGAGCCTGACCTTCTATCTGTGTACTCTGGCCCCTACCCTACTCCCCGCCGACGCCGGGGAGTTCCAGCTTGTGGCCTCGCTCTTGGGCGTGGCCCATCCACCGGGCTATCCCCTCTACACCCTGCTGGGGAAACTCTTCACCCTCATCCCCCTGGGAGACCTGGCCTCTCGGGTGAACCTCCTCTCCGCCGTCATGGGTGCGCTGACGTTGGCTCTGGTGAGCTGGGCCATCCGCCAATTTACCCCCAGCCCGTGGCCTGGCCTGGCCACGGCCCTGGCACTGGGGGGGGCGACCACCTTCTGGGCCCAGGCCACCACAGCGGGCATTCGGGGGCTCACCGCCCTCTTCACCGCCCTCATCCTGGTGGTGGCCCTGGCCTATGGCCGCACGCAGGAGCAGCGCTATCTGACCACGCTGGGCCTGGCCTTCGGCCTGGGGATATCCCACCATGGCTCGCTGGGCTTCCTGGCCCTCCCCGTGGGGGTATATCTGATCTCCACGGACCGGACCCTGGCCGCACATCCCCGAAAGCTTCTGAAGCCGCTCGCCACAGCGATCCTCGGCCTGAGCGTGCTCCTGTACCTTCCCCTCCGCGATGCGATGGGCGCGCCGCTGGCCCCCGGCGATCTGACCACCCTGCGCGGCTTCGCTGAGCACGTGATGGCCCAGGGGTTCCGGGGCGACATGTTCGCCTTCGTCCGCCCCGCCCTGCTGCCTGACCGGCTGGCGGTGCTGAGGGACATCCTGCTTATGCAGTTTGGAGGCCCGCTGCTCCTTGCCATGCTCATAGGCGGAGTGCTGCTTCTGTGGCGGACTCCCAGGGCTTTTGTCCTGATCGGTGGGGTGCTGCTGCTTAGCGGGTTCGTGGGCCTCACCTACCGAGCCCCTCAGACGGTGGAGTACCTGATGCCGGCCTATGTGTGCCTGGCCCTCCTCCTGGGGGGAGGGCTGGGAGTGCTTCTTACCCTCCCTGTGGCCCGATCAGCCCCCAGCGCCCTCGCGCTCCTGATTGCCCTGATCCTGTATCTCGGTACGGCACAGGCCCTGGCCCACTATCCCAGTTTTGCCCTGCTACACCACGATCGTTCGGCCCGCGCCTACGCCGAGGAAATCCTTCAGTCCGCGCCGCCCCAGGCTATGATCCTCGCCAACTGGCACCACTTCACTGCTCTGCGTTACCTTCAGATGGTGGAAGGACAGCGCCCCGATATTACCATCCGCTACGTCCATCCCCGCGGGAGCACTCCTGTCCCCGACTTGTGGCGGGGAGAGATGGATCGGCACATCCGGGAGAGGCCGGTGATTGTGACCAATTTCTATCCCCAATTTGAGGCCAGCCCCTATCGGTTTCGTCCCCTGGGGGAGGCCTTCCTGGCGGTCAGTCCAAGAGCGGAGCCAACCTTCACCCCTCCCTCGGGTTTCACTCCCCTCGACGTTGCTCTGGGCAATGTGGTGGAGGTGATCGGCTATCATCTGGAGGAGGGGGCGATAGGGCCCGACCGGCCCCTGGTGCTGCTCCTGGCCTGGCGGCCCCTGGCACCGCTGGAGCGGGACTGTTCTTTCTTCGTACATCTGGTGGGAGCCGAGGGCGTACCGGTGGCCCAGGCTGACACCCGCCACGCCACGGGGCGTTATCAGCCCCGGGAAGTGCTGGTAGACCGCTACACCCTTTTCCTGCGCCCCGCCGTGCTGCCTGGGGACTACACCCTCATCGTGGGGGCTTATGTGCCCCTGGCTGATGGTGGCTGGGAGCGACTGGTCACGCCGACCGGTGCGGATCACGTGGCGTTGGTCCAGGTGGAGGTACGGTCCTCCTCCCTGCCGCCGATCACCATTCACCCCCACCATCAGCCCTTCGCTGGAGGGATAACACTGGTGGGCGTCGACTACGACACCAGCTATCCCCATTCACAGCGCGTCTATCTCCACTGGCATCTCAGAGGGCAGACCCCGGCGGTACAAGCCCTTCTCCTGTCCGAAGGCCAGCTTTTGGGACGGGCTTGGCTTCCTGGGAACAGCTCAGAGAGCACCCATCTGAGCACAGCCTGTGACATCCCGCTGGAGGTATCCTCCCTCGAAATTGGGCTGCGCCGCGCCAGGGATGGCGAGTTCCTGCTCGCCCTGGGACCTTGGCACCTGCCCCGGAGTGGGCAGAGCGCACTGCCGCCTCCACAGCCGGGCAACCGCTACCTCAGCCTGGGGGGGGAGGTGGCCCTCGTCGGCGCTCGCATCAGGCCGGGCGAAACGATCTCCCTTCGGCTGGACTTCGTGGCCCTGCGGCCCCTCACCCACGACTACACCATCTCCCTGCGGCTTCGCGACACGGAGGGGCAGTGGCAGGCGCAGGAGGATGGTACTCCGGCCTGGGGGGCTATCCCCACCCTGAAATGGATCCGTGGCACCCGGGTGACTGATGTCCGGCGCATAAGCCCGCCAGCCGGCGCAACGCTCGGCCAGGCCCGACTTGAGCTCTTGGTCTACGAAGCCTTCACCCTGGCTCCCCTTCCCCCACTCGATGAGCGGCTGCTGGCCCAGGGCCCTCTAATCCCCCTGGGCGAGCTTCAAGGGGCAGAGCTCAGAGGTTTTTGAATTGGGTCGGGCTGAAATGGTCGGGGTGGCAGGAGTAGCGCAGCTCGCCGCGCGCTGGCAGCAGTGCCCGGATCACTTCCTGCCTTGCCGCCTCGCAGTCAGCCGGCTCAAGAGAATAGAGCGTTTCAGGGTCGGCGCTGGCTGTGTCAGCAAAGGCGGTTAGGGGGGCGCGGACCACACGGGCGAAAGCGCAGTCGAGGGCCTGGGCGACGGCAGGGTTGGCCCGGGCTGCGCAAGCCAAGATAGAATACCGGAAGGCGCATCATGCCCTGCCAAAGCAGCAAAGGCAATGTCAGGAGCAACAGGATCAGCATCAGGGGGCGGATCAGGTAGTTGCTCAGATGGATCAGCCCCTGCAGGCGAACAAAGACCGGCTGTCGTCCCGCCAGCGAGGTGCGCCAGTGTTTCAGGAGACACTGGATGGAACCTTTGCCCCAGCGGAACTGCTGGCGCTTGAAAGCGTTCATCTGAGGCGGGATCTCAGCCGGGCAGGCCACATCGGGCAAGTAGAGGAACTGCCAACCCGCTAACTGTGCCCGGTAGCTCAGGTCTAGATCCTCAGATAGGGTATCGCCCTGCCGACCCCCGGCTTCCTTGATGCATCTCTTTCGCCAGACGCCACATGCGCCGTTGAAGTTCACAAAGAGCCCTGAGCGCTGGCGAGCCGTCTGTTCGACCACGAAACGGCCGTCTACGGCTAGCGCCTGGGCCCTGGTCAGGTGCGAGTAGTCAGTATTTATGTGGCCCCAGCGGGCCTGGACTAGCCCCAGGCGAGGCTTGCCCTGAAAGTAGGTGATGGTCCGCTGCAGGGAATCCGGGTTAGGCACGAAGTCGGCGTCGAGGATGGCGATGAACTCCCCCTTGGCTGTTTCTAAGCCTCGCTGCAGGGCTCCGACCTTGAAGCCCGTCCGCTCAGGGCGGTGGATCAGGACGATGTCAATTCCCTGCGTCCGGTGATAATCCACGCGAGCTTGAGCCAGTGCACTCGTCTCATCAGTGGAATCGTCCAGTACCTGGATATGCAGTCTGTCCTTGGGATAGTCCAGGCGCGTCACGGCGTCAATCAAGCGTTCCACCACGTAGAGCTCGTTGTAGATGGGCAATTGCACCGTCACAGGGGGCGCGTTAGTCACGGGGGGAGGGGGCTGGTGCTCACGCGGTGTCCTGAGCTTGCCGAAGGGGCGATGGCGCAGGTAGAGCGGCGCTATGATCAAGGAGTTGAGTCCGTAAGTAGCCAAGAGCACTGCCGTGAACCCGTAAACGATGGTCAGAACCGACAAGTTATGCCTCCAATGTTGCCTTCCGCGCGGTTGGAAGTATACCATTATTTGGTGATTGTGACAAACTGGGGTATTGACTTTTGCCTCAATCTGTGGTACTCGAGTTTAGATAAATGATCAGGGCGGTTCGCAACTTGCGCGAAACCGCCCGATGGTAGAAACTCATGGGACCTAGTAACGCTGGAGGTTTCTACCATGGAGCAGTTTACCAACTTAATCGAGT
>Ga0209979_1001064_pt1 | contig 32119 bp, 19 predicted proteins | sample AnhtaG_FD_183114 | JGI IMG/M metagenome (GOLD analysis project Ga0209979, IMG submission 183114) | Deep subsurface microbial communities from Anholt, Denmark to uncover new lineages of life (NeLLi) - Anholt_01485 metaG (SPAdes) (version 2) | ecosystem: Environmental > Aquatic > Marine > Oceanic... | reverse complement strand
CGATGCGAGCGCTCTGGCGCATCTCCTCCAGCCGCACGATCAAGCGGTCATAGCAGTCGCCGTTATAGCCCACGGGGATGTCGAACTTCATGCGGTCGTACACGCAGTAGGGGTCGGCCTTGCGGATGTCCCAGACGATGCCGCTGCCCCGCAGCATGGGCCCGCTGACGGAGGCGGCCACAGCCAGGTCCGGCGGCAGCACGCCCACGTCGCGGCTCCGCATGAGGACGATCTCGTTCTCCACCAAGAGGTCCTCGTACTCGCTCATGCGCTCGGGCAGCTCTCCCAAGAGGGCCCGAAGGGCGGGGATGAACTCGTCAGGGATGTCGAAGGCCACCCCGCCGATGCGCATGTAGTTGGTAGTCAGTCGGGCCCCGCAGGTCATCTCGAACAGGTCCAGGATCTTCTCTCGCTCCCGGAACATATACATGAGGGGGGTATGCCAGGCCCCGCAGTCGTTGAGGAAGATGCCGATGGCCATGGCATGGCTGGCCATGCGCTGGAGCTCGGCGAAGATCACCCGCAGGTAGCTGGCCCGCTCTGGCACGGGGATGCTCGAGAGCTTCTCCGCCGCCAGGCAGTAAGCCAGGTTGCCGGTCATGGCTGCAAGGTAGTCCATGCGGTCGGTGAAAGGGATGTTCTGGATGTAGGTGCGCTCCTCAGCCAGCTTCTCTATGGAGCGATGGAGGTAGCCCACCACCATCTCTACGTCGATGATGCGCTCCCCGTCCAGGGTCACCCGCATGCGGAACACCCCGTGGGTGCTGGGATGCTGAGGCCCGATATTGACCACGAAGGGCTCGGTGCGGATAGGCATCAGCGCGACCCCTCCTGCCCATCGGGGAACTCCTTGGGAAATCGCTGCAGGCCGGGCTTGAAGCCGCCGGGCAGGGTGAGAAAGTCCTTGCGCAGCGGATGGCCGGGGAAGCCCTCCCACAGGAGCAGCCGCTGCAGGCTGGGGTGCCCGGCGAAGCGAATGCCCATCAGGTCGTAAACCTCCCGCTCCTGGAGGTGGGCGCCCACCCATACCGGTGTCAGCGAGGGCACCTCCGGCTGCTCATGGTCCGGGACACGCACCTTTAGGATCACCAGGTGATTCCGCGCCAGGGAGGATAGGTGATACACGAGCTCGAAGTGGTCCAGGTAGTCCACCCCGGTAATGGCCACCAGGTACTTGCAGTCAAGATCGGGGTCATCGCGTAGGAAGCGTGCGACTTCCGGGAGCGCGGCCGGTTCGAGCATTACCCACTGTTCCGCCTCCCGGAGGGCGATGCCGGGCAGGGCCGCTCGGATGCGCTCGGCTACCTGGGGGCCTGGCAGGGTCGTCGTCGGCGCAGCCATCCCGCCCCCAACCTTCTAGGGCCACTCCAGCGCCTTCTTGCGCCAGGCGTAAGCGTAGCCCACCACCAGGATGAGCATGAAGATGACCGCCTCCACGAAGCCGAACAACTTCACCTGACGGAATGCCACCGCCCACGGGTACAGAAACACCACCTCAACGTCGAAGACCACGAAGATGAGGGCGAAGAGATAGTAGCGGAAGTTGAACTGCCCCCAGGCGTGGCCCACCGTGGTCATGCCGCACTCGTAGGTGTCGGCTTTTACCTGGTCCGGCTTGTGAGGGCGCAGCTTGATCAGGCCGAAGGCGAAGGACCCCAGAATGGCAGCGAGCGGAAAGAGGACAGCAAGGATGAGCAGAAAACCGACACGGCCGTAGGCCTCGAGCAAGGAGGTCTCCCGATGTGCGCTGCTTACCTTGCGAATCGCAGCGATGCTAGCACAGGGGATAGTTAGGGGCAAGGACGGTTTGTGGCTCTACGTCAATCGGTGCAGAGCCAAGAGACCACAATCCTTGACAAACTTTCGCGGCCGCCCCTATCATGGCGCTAGCCTGGCGGCGGGGGCATGGACGTATTGCAGCAGTAAGCCTGTGGGGGACAGTCGCATCGCTGCGAGCCAGGCGGGTTCTGGGGGCGACGGCAGAGAGGAAGTGGGCGCCCTCGAGGACCGGGAAGGACTGAGGGATGAGGCCCCTAGGATGGGGCTGTGTTCTGCCGGTTGTGGCTCCGCCGCCATCGGCAGAGTGAGTGTGTTGGCCGCCCCGTGGGCGGTCTTATCGTGTCTGGGCCCTGCCCTTGTGGTTTAGCGAGGTAGCCCTTGCCCGACCAGAGTGCGCTTGAGGAGCGCCTGGGAGTAAGGTTCAAGGATTCGGCCCTTCTTAGAGAGGCGCTCACCCATAGCTCCTATCTGAACGAGAACCCGGGGTCCGGCATCGGCTCCAACGAGCGTCTGGAGTTCCTGGGGGACGCTGCCCTGGGCCTGGTAGTAGCCCGGCAGCTCTATAGTGATTACCCTGAGGAGGATGAGGGGCGGCTCACCGAGTTGCGTACGCATCTAGTACGTCGGGAGACCCTGGCCCAGGCCGCCGCCCGGTTGGGTCTGGGCGATTACTTGCTGCTGGGCCGGGGCGAGGAAGGCGCGGGCGGCCGTCGCCGCCCCACCAACCTGGCGCGCGCCTATGAGGCGCTGGTGGGCGCCCTCTTCCTGGACGGCGGTCTGCCCAGGGTGCGCCGGTTCGTGAAGGCCAGCCTGACTGACGAGTTTCGCGGCCTTCGCCACAAAGCCGTGCTCGCCGACCCTAAATCCCGCCTGCAGGAGGTAGCTCAGTCTCGCTGGCAGACCACACCCTCCTATCGATTGGTCAGAGCTCAGGGGCCCGACCACGCTCGCCGGTTCACCGTGGAGGCGGTGATCCAGGACGACGTGCTGGGCGTCGGCAAGGGACGCAGCAAGCAGCAGGCGGAGAAGGAGGCGGCCCGACAGGCTCTGGAACGGCTCGATCGCCCGAGGGTCGGGCGAAGGGCCGCCGAGGCCTGAGTCGCCAGGGAGCGCTGATAGCAGGGATGTATCTCAAGCGGCTGGACCTGCAAGGCTTCAAGAGCTTCGCCACCAGGACCGTGTTTGAGTTCGGCCCAGGCGTTACCGCCGTCGTCGGCCCCAACGGCGTGGGCAAGACCAACGTGGCCGAGGCCATCCGCTGGGTGCTCGGCGAGCAGACCGGCCGCGCTCTGCGCGCCCGTCGGACCGAGGACGTCATCTTCGCTGGCAGCTCTACGCGGCCACCCGTGGGCATGGCTGAGGTCAGCATCACCCTGGATAACTCCGAAGGCTGGCTCCCCCTCGACTTCAGCGAGGTGGTGGTGACCCGCCGCGCCTACCGCAACGGCGAGGGCGAGTACCTTATCAATCGCAGTCGGGTCCGCCTCAAGGACGTGGTAGAGCTGTTCTTGAAGGCCCAGGTGGGCCAGAACAGCTACGCCTTCATGGGTCAGGGGCTGGTGGAAAGGGTCCTCAGCCTGCGCCCTGAGGAGCGCCGTGGCCTCATCGAGGAGGCCGCCGACGTGCGGCTCTACCGCACCCGGCTGGAGGAGGCCCAGGACCGTCTGGCTGCCACGCGGGAGAACCTGGAACGGGTGGGCCTGTTGGTGGCTGAGATCGAGCCGCGGCTGGGCCAGCTCGAGCGGCAGGCCAACAGGGCAGCCATCCACGCCCGCCTCAGTCAAGAGCTGGCCCAGGCCCTCCAGGCTCGGTATGGCCATCTCTGGCAGGAAGCTCAGGAGGCTCTGGCCGCCGCCCGCGCTGTGTGCGACCAGCGGCAGGAGGAGTTCGAGCGCGCTGGGGAAGACGTCCGCGCTTGCGAGGAGGGCCTGAGCGCCCTGCGCTCGGCGATGGAGGAGCGACAGCGGGACATCGCCTCTCGTGAGCGCGCAAAGCGGGACCTGGAGCGCTACGTCCAGGACCTGGAGGGGCGCGTGACCCTAGACCGGGAGCGCGGGGCCATGCTGGCCTCTCGACAGGACGAGCTGGCGGCCGACCTTGCCGCCCTCCAGCAGGAGCGCGCCGAACAGCAGACTGCCGAAGGCGCCGACCCAGCCCGGGAGCGGGAACTTCTCGGCGGGCTGGAAGAGACTCGCTCCGAGTTGGCGGCGCGGAAGCAGGAAGCGGGGCGACTGGATCGGGAGCTCTCGCAGGCGCAGCAGGCCGCGGCCCGGGCCGAGCAAGAAGCCGCACAGGCTCGCCTGGCGGCCGGCGAGTCAGCCGCCAGGTTATCCGAGCTGGCAGCCAGCCTGGATCACCTCCGCGAGGAGGGCCGGCACCGCGAGGAGGCTCGCAGGGCCTTGCTCGCCGAGTTGAAGGACTGGAGCCGGGGGTTCCGCTCCTCGTACGAGCAGCACAGCGGGCTGGTGCCCCGGGCCTTCCGGGCCGAGGCGGCCTGCCAGGAGATGGACGCCTGCGTTCAGGAGGAGCGAACGGCCGCGGTCTCCCTGGAGGAGGAGCTGCGGCGCACCACCGCCCGCATCGAGACTCTGGAGGCGCGTCAGGAGGTCCTGGGCTCCGTGGACATCCACCCCCTCACGCCCGATGCGGGCATCCGGGCAGTGCTGGCGGCGGCGGGCATCCTGCCTGACCAGGAGCTGGCCCAGGATGCCACCTTGGAAGGGGTGGTGGGACTGGTGGGTCAGCTCCTGCGGGTGCCGCCGGGGCTGGAGAAGGCCATCGAGGCCGCCCTAGCCGAGAACCTCCACGCCCTGGTGGTGGAGCGCCAGGAGCACCTGGATGCGGTCATAGACCTCTTGCGCAGCGACGACCTGGGGCGGGCTACCGTCTACCCCCTGGACGGCACCCGCGAGGGACACTCTCTCCACCTGTTGAAGGAGCGGGGGATCATCGGCGTGGCCTCCCAACTCGTGCACTGCGAGGGTCGCTATCGCAGGCTTGTGGAGACCCTCCTGGGCCACACCATCGTGGTGGAGAACCTGGCGCTGGCCCGAGTCGTCCTCAAGCGCGGCCTGGGCAGCGTGGTGACGCTGGACGGCGTGCTCCTGCGGCCGGCTGGATCGATGAGTGCGGGAAGCTTCCGCACCGTTCGGGAGGCGTTCGTGCGGCAGCGGCTGATTCTGGAGACGCCTCAGGAGCTGGAGAGTCTGCGCTTGGCCCGTCGAGACCTAGAACCATCGCTCCAGGAACGCCGCCTGGCCCTGGCTGAGGCAGAGGAGGCCCTGGCGGCTCGAAAGGCGGAACTGGACACGCTGCGGGGCCAGCGGCGCACTGCTGAGGCAGCACTGGCCGAACGCCGCAGTTCTCTGGCGGTTCTGCGAGCCCGTCTCCTGGCTCTCCACGCCGAGGCGCAGCGCATGCGCGCTAGCGTGAGAAGCGTGGAGAACTCGGCGGCGGCGCTGGAGCGCCAGCAGGCCGAGCATTTCGCGGCGGCGCAGCGCGCCGAGAAGCACGCGCTGGAGGCCCGCCGCCAGGCCGAGGAGCAGGAGGCCCGCCGGCGAAGCCTGGCACAGGAGGTGACGGAGGTCGCCTCCCGCGAGGCGTCTCTGGAGGGTGAGATCCGGGTCCTGGCTCAGGTTCGCCGGAGCTTCCGGGATGCGCAGGAGCGGCTTGAGCGCCAGCTCTCCGCTAAGGAGGAGCAGTCGCGGCGTCTGGAGGAGGAGGCATCAGCAGTAACATCGCGCCTGGAAGGCACACGGCGCGAGTTGGAAGGACGTGTCCGGGAGCTGGAGGGCCTGGAGCGCGACCTGGAGCCCGCCCGGCAGGCCCTGGCTCAACTCCAGTCGAGGGAGCACAGCCTCAGCGAGGAGCTGACCAACGGGCAGGCTCGCGCCCTCTCCGGCCAGCGCGGCCTCGTGGATGCCGAGGGCGACGTGCGTATTCGTCAGGAGGAACTGGACTCGCTGCGGGCCACCCTGGAGGCCGAAGGCCTCAGCGTGGACAACAGGGGCGAGGTGGTGCCCGCCGCCGGTGAGGAGATCGGCCCACCTAACTGGCTCTCTGGGGAGAAGGTCGAGGGGAGACCCTCCGGGGAGGAGCTGCCACCCATGCGGGGCAGCGCCCCCATCGACCCCGCCGGGATGAGGGAGCAGATCGCCTCCCTGCGGGCGCAGATCCGCTCGCTGGGGCCGGTGAACGAGCAGGCCCAGGCCGACTACGCCGAGAACAAGGAGCGCTACGACTTCCTGACGGAGCAGCTTCAGGACCTCCAGCAGGCCGAGGCCTCCCTGCGCAAGGCCATCGCCGAACTGGAGGAGATCATCCGGGACCGCTTCAAGGCCACCTTCGAGCAGGTGAATGAGGAATTTCAGCGCTACTTCGCTACTTTCTTCGGCGGGGGCACCGCCCGGCTCATTCTCACCCGATCCGAGGATGGCAGGCCGGGCGGCGTGGACATCGAGGCGCAGCCACCGGGCAAACGACTGGGAAGCCTGGCCATGCTCTCGGGCGGGGAGCGGGCCCTGACAGCGGTAGCGGTGCTTTTTGCCCTGCTTCAGGCTCACCCTTCGCCCATCTGCGTGCTTGACGAGGTGGACGCGGCCCTGGACGAGGCCAACGTGGGCCGTTTCGTGGACGCACTGCGGGAGCTGACCGAGCGTATCCAGTTCGTCATCATCACCCATAACCGTCGCACCATAGAGATGGCCGACACTATCTATGGCGTCTCCATGGGCGAAGACAGCACCTCGAGTGTCCTCTCCCTGCGCCTCAGCGACATCTCCCCCGGCTAGGGCGCTTGCGCTTGCTCCATGAGTCCTGGAGGGCCAATATTAGGGTGACTCCGGCGCGAATCTAGGAGGTGCCCCTTGGTCGGCCTGTTCCGGCGCAGCCAGGAGAGCGGAGAGAAGACCGAAGAGGCCCTGGAGCGCACCCGCCGCACCTGGTTCGGCAAGGTGGCAGGGCTGTTCGAGCGGCCCCGCATCGACCAGGAGCTGTGGGAGGAATTGGAGGAGCTCCTCATCGGTGCTGATACCGGTGTGGCTACCGCCCGGAAGATCCTAGATCGGCTCCAGCAGCGGGTGGAGGAGGAGCGTCTCCACCGGCCCGAGGCGGTCCGCGACGTCCTGAAGGAGGAGCTGGTGCGCATGCTGGAGGTAGATGAAGCCGGAGGGCACCTCTGGGGGAAGGACGCCTCCACGGCCAGCCTGCCCAGGCCCGCTATCATTCTGGTCGTGGGCGTCAACGGCACGGGCAAGACTACCAGCATCGCCAAGCTCGCCTACGCCTACCGCGCCGATGGCGAGAGCGTGATCATCGCTGCCGCCGATACCTTTCGCGCCGCCGCCATCGAGCAGCTCAGGGCCCTGGGAGACATGGTAGACAGCCACGTGGTCGCTCATCGGCCTGGGGCGGACCCCGGCGCAGTGGTCTACGATGCCCTCACGGCGGCGGAGAGCCGCTGTGCCGACGTGGTGATCGTCGACACCGCCGGCCGCCTTCACACCAAGGTCAACCTGATGGAGGAACTGCGCAAGATCCAGCGGGTCATCCAGCGGCGCCATCCAGGGGCCCCTCACGAGGTGGTCCTCATCCTGGACGCCACCATCGGGCAGAATGGCCTGGCCCAGGCCCAGGCCTTCGCCGAGGCCGTAGACGTCACCGCCGTCTGTCTCGCCAAGCTCGACGGCACCTCCAAGGGGGGCGTCGTCTTTGCCGTGTGCGACCAACTCGGCATACCCGTGCGCTTTGTGGGTACCGGGGAGCGCCCCGAGGACCTGAGCCCGTTTTCACCGCGACGGTTTGTGGATGCCCTGTTCGTCTAGCCCGTCAATGGTGCCGGCCGCGGGAACCACGGCTCCCAAGGGGCCGTCCTATGTTGGGGCGGCAGCCTGGGGAACAGTTACACCTGAGGACCCATGAGTGAGACCCTCCTCTGGTGGCTCATGGTCCAGCTCATAGGGCTGGCGGCGCTGCCCCTCTGTCTGGCCTTCTTTCGACGCCTGCCCGACCGGGGCTATGCCCTCTCCAAGCCCTTCGGCCTGATCATTGGGGGCTATCTCTTCTGGATCCTGAACATCGTCCGGGTGCTGCCCAACACGCAGCGGGGTATCGCCTGGGCGCTGTTCTTGCTGGCCGCCGGTTCGGCCCTGCTGGCCTGGCGGCAGCGAGAGGAGTTGCTTGCCTTCGTCCGCCGCCACTGGTCCGTCATTCTGTTCACGGAGGTGCTCTTCACGGTGGCCTTCGTAGTAGCGGCCTACCTGCGCTCTTTCGTGCCGGAGATATCGGCTACGGAGAAGCCCATGGACCTCATGTTCGTGAACGCCGCCACCCTCAGCGAGCGCTTCCCTCCTCACGACCCCTGGCTGTCCGGCTTCTCCGTCAGCTACTACTACTTCGGCTACCTGCTGGTGGCCATGGTGGGGAAGCTGGCGGCTGTCCAGACCGCCATCGGCTTCAACCTGGGCCTGGCCATGATCGCTGCCCTGGCTGTGACCGGTGCCTTCGGCGTGGTGTACAACCTGGTGGCGGCCCGGCGGGGCGATGTCGAGGAGAGGGAAAGCGAGGGCGTCAGCCTGGTGGGGCAGCCCGTGCTGTTCGGGCTTGCGGCGGCGCTGCTCGTGGGGCTGATGGGCAACCTGGAGGGCGTGCTGGAGTTCCTGGGGGCTCATCGAGTAGGCTGGTCGGGCTTCTGGAGCTGGGCTGACATCGGTGACCTCGGCGCCTCTCGCGGCAGCGACGCCTGGTACCCCAGCGAGGGGTGGCAGTTCTGGTGGTGGTTCCGGGCCACGCGAATGGACCCGGCGGGGGCCATCGAGGAGTTCCCCTTCTTCAGTTTCCTGCTGGGCGACCTCCACCCTCACGTCATGTCCATCCCCTTCGTGCTCCTGGCGGCGGGAGCGGCCCTGGCTCTATTCCGCTCCGAGGAACCCCTGGACCTGGTGTACTGGCTCAAGCGGCCCCTGGCTCTGGTGGCCCTGGCGATCCTGCTGGGGGGCCTGGCCTTCCTGAACACCTGGGACATGCCTACTCTGGCCTTCGTGGTGATCGCGGCGGCCCTGGCGCGCAACTTCCTGCTGGCGCGCCGCTGGCGGTCGGAGATTTTGCTGGATACCTTGGGCTTCGCCGTGCCCCTCCTGGTGGCGGCCGCCCTGGCCTATTCTCCCTTCTTCTTCGGCGGGTTCGACAGCCAGGCGCGGGGCTTCGCGATCGAGGAGGGGGACGGCAGCAGGCTCTTCCACACCCTGCTGTTCTGGGGGCCCTTCGCCGTTATCATCATCCCTTATGCGCTCTGGCGATTGCGGCGGGAGGGGCGCTGGGAGGTTACCTGGGGGAGCGTCATGTGGAGCCTGGCGCCGGGCGTGGCCATCGTCCTGGTGTGGCTGGCGTGGGATGTGCTGGCGGCCATCGCCGGCTGGGGTCCCTTCGGAGCGATTACCGATCGAGCGGCCATCATACGGCTGAACGATCCGGTGGCCTCCTGGGGCGATCGCGTCGCCGAGCGGGGGGCCAACTGGCTGACCGCGGCCATCTTCATCGGCGCGCTGGCGCTGCTGCTGCTGGCCCTCTGGCGGGAGGTGCGTTCGTCGGCCCCCCTGTCAGAGCGGCGGAGCGCCATCTTCGCCCTCATGCTGGCCGCCACCGCCGCCCTGCTCGTCCTGGGGCCGGAGTTCTTCTTCATCATGGACGTGTTCGCCAGCCGCATGAACACCGTGTTCAAGCTTTACTATCAGGCCTGGCTGCTGCTGAGCCTGGCCTGCGGCTTTGCCCTGTACGAGCTCTCCTTGGCGTGGAGGCGTCGGTTCGAGAAGGAGTTGCTTCTGCGCCATGCCTGGGCGGCGGCGGTCGGCCTTGTCCTGGTCGGCGCCCTGCTCTATCCTCTAGGGGCTATCTTGTCCCGGACCGATGCGTTCGGGGGCCAGCGAACTCTAGATGGACTGGCCTTCGTGCGTGAGAGCGACCCGGATGAGTACGCCGCCATCCAGTGGCTGGACGAGCGCGCCGACAGCGATATGGTGGTGGTGGAGGCGGTGGGACGGTCTTACGACACTCGAACCTCGCGGGTCTCAGGGCGGACGGGCATGCCCACGCTCCTGGGCTGGCCGGGGCACGAGCTCCAGTGGCGAGGCACGTCGGAGCCCTTCGCCGGGCGGGAGGAGGACGTTGCGCGCATCTACGAGAGCACCGATCCGGAGGAGACCGTGCGGCTCCTGGAGGAGTACAACGCGGCCTTCGTGTTCGTGGGGGCGTGGGAGCGGGAGCAGTACCCGGAGCAGTCGCTCCAGAAGTTCGAGGAGATGTTCGAGGTGGCGTTCCAGCAGGGCAGCGTTACTATCTACCGCGTGAGTCTGAGCAGTCAGCCGGAAGGGGAGGTGCGGGGTGCACCGTAGGACCGGGGGCTAGCGCATCGTGGCTACGGGAGCGGAGCGGCTGCAGGGCTACTGGGCGGAGCGGCGGTTCGACCGGGAGCGACTGGTCGGGCTGGCCGTCCGCCACTGGGAGATCGGGTTGTACGCGGTCCTCATCGCCCTGGCGCTGAGCCTGCGGCTGTGGGATCTGGGTTCTCGCGCCCTTCACCATGACGAGAGCCTGCACGCCTTCTATAGCTGGGAGCTGTACAAGGGCCGCGGGTATGAGCATGTTCCTTTCATGCACGGGCCCTTCCAGTACTTCGGTACCGCGCTTACCTTCATCCTGTTCGGAGCCAGCGATTACACCTCGCGGGTGTGGCCGGTCCTGTTCGGAACGGCCCTGGTAGGCCTTCCTTTCTTCCTGCGCGGCTACCTGGGGCGAACGGGGGCCCTCATCGCGGCGGCGCTGCTGGCCCTCTCGCCGACGCTGCTGTACTTCAGCCGCTTCGCCCGCAACGACATCTACATCGCCTTCTTTACCCTCGCCCTCATCGTATGCATATGGCGCTACCTGGCGGAGCGCCGCGACCTCTACCTCTACCTGGCGGCCGGCCTGCTGGCTCTCAGCTTCGCCACCAAGGAGGTCACCTTCATCACCGTGGCGATCTTCCTGCTGTACCTGGACCTGTTGGTGACCTACGACCTGGTGGGGCAGCTTCGCCAGACCCAGAAGCTGGATGCCTGGGGCACCGCTCTGGCCTACGCTGTGGTCCTCCCGCTGGCCTGGCTCTTCGTAGCCCTGTGGCCGCTGCTAGGCGAGCTGAGAAAGCGCTTCTCCATCCGCGACGAGTTCCCGGCGGCGGGCGCCCTGCTGGTGCTCATCGGTACGCTCACGCTGCCTCAGTTCGCGGCGGGGGTCCAGAAGCTGCCCTTCGTCGAGGACAAGGGCCCCGTTGTGCCGGAGGAGGAGACCCTAAGGAACGTCTCGGTCACCTTCTGCCTCATCGCTGCCGCCTACGTCGGCCTCATCTGGCGGGCGCGGGTGTGGCTCATCGCCGCAGGCATCTTCTACGCCATCTTCGTTCTCCTCTACACTAGCTTCTTCACGAACATGGGTGGCTTCTGGACAGGTATCTGGGGTTCCCTGGACTACTGGCTGAGCCAGCAGCACGTCCAGCGCGGCGACCAGCCCGACTACTACTACTTCGTCCTGCTCCCGGTGTACGAGTTCCTGCCGCTCATCTTCGCCCTGGGCGGCGCCCTCTGGTACGCCTTCCGGGGCAGCTTGCTCTACAAGGCGATAGCGGTCGCCGCCCTGGCCCTGGTGCTCATCCTGACCTTTGTGGGGGACGACCTGCCGCTCATCGGCTCGTACCACATCCAGGTACGCTTCGTCATCGTCATCGGGGCCATGCTCCTCCTGCCCCTGGAGCGCTTCACCCAGTTCCTGCTGTTCTGGATGCTGGCGATCCTCTTCGGGTTGACCGTGGCCGGGGAGAAGATGCCCTGGCTGCATGTGCACCTGGCCCTGCCCGTAGCCATCCTGGCGGCAAAGGTCCTGCACGACCTCCTGACCAGGGTAGACCTGAAGCTGGAGGGGCTGGAGCTGCCGCCCCTGGAGCGATGGGCCCCCTCCGGCTATGCAGCGCTGGCTGCAGCCCTGGCGGTGGTGGTGTTCATCGTCGCCGGGCCTGCCTCGGTAGGCTCCGTCGGAGGGTGGGCGCTGGCCCTGGTAGCTCTGGGGACGGTGGTCTGGGTGGCCCGCTCTCAGAGCGGACAGGCTGCCCTTCAGGTGGGAGCGGTGGCTCTGGCCTGCGCCCTGGGGGTGTTTACTCTGCGCGCGGGCATCCTGGCGAGCTGGGGCCACCCGAACCTGCCCCAGCTTGAGGGCAGGCTCGCTACTGAGGACCACGGCGATACCCCGGTGGAGATGCTGGTGTACACCCAGAGCTCGCCGGACATCCCCGTCCTCCGCGATGAGATCGACCGTCTGGCGACCGCTTCAGGGAGGGGACGTGACCTGCCTATCGAGGTGGACAGCTCGTTGACCTGGCCCTGGCCTTGGTACCTGCGCGACTACCGTAGCGTGGGGTACCCGGTGTTCAGTGAGGACTACCAGCCCCCCACGGGCACCGTCCTGCTGGTGGAAAAGGCGAACGTTGACCACCTCAACCTGAGCCCCGACAGCTTCTCAGAGGGCGTGCCGTTCACGCTCCGCTGGTGGTTCCCCGAGCACGGGACCTACCGCGACCTCGCCGTGAAGGACTTCTTCGCTGACCTGTTCGACCCGGGAACCTGGGATGCCTGGCGAGGCTACTTCATTGACCGCGAACTTGAACCCGGTCTGGGCACGATGGATGCCGTGGCCTACTTCCCCCAGGGCTTCGAGGTGAGCCGGCCGCCGCCGCCCGCAGAAGTCGAAACGGTATGGGTCGAAGATGGCCAGTTGGTCATAGGCGGGCCGGGGGCCGCTGCCGGCCAGCTTTCTCAGCCCGCCGGGATGGCCGTCGATGCCCAGGGCAACCTCTACGTGGCGGACAGCCTCAATCACCGTATCCAGAAGTACGGGCCGGATGGCCACTACCTGGCGGCCACCGGGGATCTCGGCGCAGCAGAGGGGCAGTTCAGCGAGCCCTGGTCGGTGGCCGTGGACGCCCAGGGAAACATCTACGTGGCCGACACCTGGAACCATCGCATCCAGAAGTTCGATGCCGATGTGAACTTCGTCACGGCCTGGGGCCAGCCCGCCACCGACCTGACGAAGCCCGGCAAGTTCGATTTCTTTGGGCCCCGGGACATCGCCATCGATGCTAATGGCGACCTACTGATGACGGACACAGGCAACAAGCGGGTCCTCAAGTTCTCGCCGGACGGCGAGCACCTGGCCACATACGGGAGGGGCGGCAGCGGCCCCGGAGAGTTCGAGGAGCCGGTGGGCATCGCGGTGGGCCCCGGCGGTCACATCTACGTGGCGGACGCCTGGAACCGGCGCATCCAGCGATTCGATGCCGACTTCACCTACCTGGGCGAGATAGAGGTCGAGAGCTGGGGGAGCCAGGGTGTCACCGACAAGCCCTACATTGCCGTCCTGCCCGACGGGCGCGTGCTAGCCACGGACCCCGCCAACGGCCGGGTGCTGGTGTTCGATGCGGAGGGCAGTCTCCTGGCCACCTGGGAGCTGCCGGGCGGGCGGCCTGTGGGCATCGCTCTCACTGCCGATGGGCAGGTTTATGTGTCCGACGGAGCCGCCAGCCAGGTGCGAAAAGTTCCCCTAGAGACGCTCCTGGGCGAGTAGGCCTCTTCGGCCCCCGGGCGGGCACAGGGCTGGCCCGGCTCACCGGTCACGCGCTTTGATCCCCTCTCTGAGGGCGCCTATAATGGGGCGCCGTCCCACGCCGAACATAATGATAGCGGTCGGCAGGCTCTCTTCTGACGACTGAGCTGGCCCTCGGGCGAAAGTGGGTGACGAATGATGCGGGAGTACCCCAGTGCTGCGTAGCCCGCGGGTCTGGATCGCGCTGGCCGTAAGCGTCCTGTTCATCGGCCTGCTCATCCGGGGGACCGACTTCGGAGAGATCCGGGACGCCTTTCGAGACGCCGATTATCTCCTCGTCCTCGCCTCTCTGCCCGTCTACTTCCTCGGCATCTGGGTCCGTACGCTGCGCTGGCAGTATCTCCTGAGACCGGTGGCCAAGCCCAGCAGCCTTCGCCTCTACCCGGTCGTGATCATCGGTCTAACGGTCAACAACCTGATCCCGGCGCGGGTCGGCGAGCTAGCGCGGGCCTATGTCCTGGGTGAGCGGGAGAAGGTCAGCAAGATGGCCTCCCTGGGCACGATCGCAGTGGACCGGCTGTTCGACGGCCTCACGCTAGTCCCGATCCTGGCCATCCTGGGGGTTCGCGCTGGTGTCGGCGAGGAGTTCAACTTACCGGGGCCCGTCGACGTGGGGTTCGTGGGCCTGGCGGTGATTATGGCGGTGTTCTTCGGCATCGCCCTGGCCATCCTGGCAGCCCTGGCTATCTCGCCCGGATTTCAGCGGTTGGCGGCCAGACTGGCTCTTGCCGTTACCCCGGCGCGCCTCCGGCACACGGTGGAGGACCTGCTGGAGTCCTTCTACGGGGGCCTGCGGTCCCTCCGAAGCCCCGTTGACCTTATGGCCGCCTGGGTCATGTCAGGCATCTCCTGGTGCCTGGAGGCGGCGTGCTACTACATGGTGGGGCTGGCGTTCGGCCTGGACGTGGGCTTCGACGTTTACCTGCTGATCACGGCAGGGGCGAACCTGGCGATGTCGGTGATAATGTCGCAGGGAGGTGTGGGCCCGTTCGAGTTCGTCACCAAGCAGACCCTCATCGCGTTCGGCGTGAGCGGCGGAGATGCCACCGCTTACGCCATCGGCGTGCATGCCGTCATCCTTCTCCCGGTCATCGCCCTGGGCCTCTACTTCCTGTGGTCCATCGGCCTCTCGCTCGGCGAGGTCGTCAGGGTGTCTCGCGAGGAGGAGCCAGTGTCTTCCAGCGCTTTGAGCGCGAAGGGGGGTCAGGAATGAAGGTGGGCATCATCGGCGGGGGCGTGGCTGGCCTCGCTGCGGCCTACCGCCTCACGCAGGGAGGGCATCAGGTGGCCCTCTATGAGGCCGGGCCCACCCTGGGCGGACTCGTTCGAACCTTTGAGGTAGGGGGCGGCCGCCTGGAGTCCTTCTATCACCATCTGTTCACCACCGACACCACCGTCATCGGCCTCATCGATGAGCTGGGCCTAGGCGACCGTCTGGCCTGGCGTGACTCCAAGGTGGGCTTCTACCACGGCGGCCGCATCTACGACTTCGTGACGCCCCTGGACCTGCTGCGCTTCACTCCGGTGTCGCTGCTGGACCGCGTTCGCTTGGGGCTGGCCGGCCTGTGGCTGCGCCGGCAGAAGAACTGGCGCCGCTACGAACCTATCACTGCGAAGGAGTGGATCATCCGCCACGTGGGCCAGCGCAACTACGATGTAGTATGGGGCCCCCTGCTGCGGGGCAAGTTCGGCGCCGCCCACGACCAGTTGGGTATGGTCTGGTTCTGGGGCAAGATCTTCCTTCGCTTCGCCTCCAGGCGCGGTGGCCCCAGACAACGCGAGCAGCTCGGCTACCTGATGGGCAGCTTCGGCGCGATGATCGACGAACTGGAGCGGCGTATCCGGGCGGCCGGGGCGGTGGTGGAGGCGGACCGGCCGGTGGAAAAGGTGCTGGTGGAGGGCGGCCGGGCTGTGGGGCTCCAGGCGGCTGGCGGGGAGCAGGTCGCGTGCGACGCTGTCATCGCTGCCGTGTCCTCCGACGCCCTCCTGAGGCTGGTGCCGCCGCTCGGAGCCGACTATGAGGGGCGCTTGAGGGCAGTGCAGTGGCAGTCGGCGCTGTGCCTCATCCTGGCCCTGCGGCACTCTGTATCGCGCATCTACTGGATGAACATCAGCGACCCGGAGATACCGTTCATCGCTGCCATCGAGCATACCAACTTCATCGAGCGGGAGCACTACGGAGGGCAACGTCTCCTCTACCTCTCCAACTACCTGGAGCCGACCTCGCCGCTCCTCCAGATGGACATCGACGAGCTGTGCGACCTCTACCTGCCCCACCTGCGCAGGCTCAACCCCGACTTCTCGCTCGACTGGGTCGAGGACCGGTGGCTGTTCCGGGGGCCTGCAGCCCAGCCGATCATTACTACCCACTACTCACAGAAGATCCCCGACCACCGCACGCCTATCCGCGGGCTCTACCTGGCCAACATGGCCCAGATCTACCCGGAGGACCGGGGGCAGAACTACAGCATCCGCATGGGCGAACAGGTAGCGGAGATGGCGGTGGAAGACTACGAGGGGAGCACCCGCCAATAGGCCCGAGCGCTCCAGCCTCAGCGCCTTCTTGAACCTACCCTGTCCCTCTCGTATAGTGATGCAAGCGGCCAACCCGGAAGCGGCCACTGGACACTACTGCCTTGCTCGAAACCGAAGCCACCCTCGAGATCAAGCACCTTATCTCCGACCTCAAGCCCGGCGACGGAGACCTCCTGGCCGCCCTCCACCGGGTGCAGGAACGCTTCGGCTACATACCCAAAGACGCCATCGGCGTGGTGGCCCGCCAGCTTCGCCTGAGCGAGGCCCGGGTGTATGGCGCCATCACCTTCTACGCGGAGTTCCGCCTGACTCCGCCGCCGGAGACAGGGGTCTCCTGGTGCAGCGGGCCGGCCTGCTGGCTCAAGGGCAGCGCGCGGGTCCGCGATGTCCTGGAGGCGGTGCTGGGCATCCGCATGGGGGAGAGCACCCCCGACAACCGGGTGGGCCTCCACCTCGGCCAGTGCAACGGCACCTGCGAATGTGCTCCCATGCTCTGGGTGAACGGCCGGGTGCAGGGTCGCCTCAGCGTGGCGGAGGCCATCCGGCTGGCCCGCGAGCTCAAGGGCGAGACGGAGACGCCGCCGTGAGCACGTATGCGGAGCTACGGCAGCAGGCCGAGGCCGCCTGGCGGGCCGTCGAATCGCCCCCGAGGCCGCGGGTGGCCGTCTCCCTGAACACCTCCAGCATCGCGGTCGGGGCCGAGGAGAGCCTGGCGGCCCTGCGGTCCGAGGTAGAGCGCCGCGGCCTGGTCGCAGACGTTGCCGTTACCGGGGACACCGGCCTCTCCTACGAGGAGCCGGTGGTGGAGGTCGCCTGGCCGGACGGCCGCCGCATCCTCTACCGCCGCATCACCGCCGACATGGTGCCGCGGCTGGTGGAGGAGGTGCTGGTGAAGGACGGGATGGCCCCGGAACTGGCCCTGGCGGTCGCCTCGGGTCAGGCGCGGGACGGCGTCCCCGAGCTCACCTCCCTGGACTTCTGGAAGGTGCAGACGCGGCGCCTCATGGCGAACTGCGGCGTCATCGATCCGGAGAACATCGACCACTACATCGCCCGCGGCGGCTACGAGGGGCTGGCCAAGGCCCTGGAAGGCATGAGCCAGGAGGAGGTCATCAAGGAGGTATCCGACTCGAGCCTGTGGGGTCGCGGCGGTGCCGCCTTCCCCGCCGGCCGCAAGTGGGACTTCCTGCGCACCGCCAAGCGTACTCCCAAGTACATGATCTGCAACGCCGACGAGGGCGACCCCGGCGCCTTCGTCAATCGGGTGCTTCTGGAGAGCGACCCCCACGGCGTCCTCGAAGGGATCCTGCTTGGCGGCTACGCCACCGGCGCCAGCCATGCCTTCATCTACATCCGACACGAGTATCCCCTGGCCTTTCACCGCCTGAACGCGGCCATCCAGCAGGCCCGAGAGAAGGGCCTCCTGGGCGAGCACATCCTGGGCAGCGATTTCTCCTTCGACATGGAGGTGGTGCGCGGAGCCGGTAGCTACGTCTGCGGCGAGGAGTCGGGCCTTATCGCCTCCGTCGACGATGACCGGGGCATGCCACGCATCCGCCCGCCCTATCCGGCGCAATCGGGCGTGTTCGCCCGGCCCACCAACGTCAACAACGTGGAGACCTACGCCTACGTGTCGTCCATCATCCGGCATGGGGCCGCATGGTATCGCGAGCTGGGCACCGAGCAGAATCCCGGGACCAAGATGTTCAGCCTTTCCGGCCACGTGGCCCGGGTGGGTATTCTAGAGGTGCCCTTCGGGACGCCGGTGCGGGTGCTGCTGGAGGCGGCGGGCGGCGTGCCCGACGGGCGCGCCCTCAAGGCCATTCAGGCGGGCGGTCCGCTGGCAGGGCTCTTGCCCGCCCGCTTCATCGACATTCCGCTGGAGCCAGAGGCCTTCCGCGAGCAAGGGGCTCAGATGGGCGGCGGGGGCATCGTCTTCGTCGATGACTCCGTCTGCGTGATCGACCTCGACGTCATGGTCGGCCACTTCGTGGAGGACGAGTCCTGTGGCCGCTGCACCACCTGCCGCGGGGGCACGCAGCGCATGGTGGACATCCTCGAGCGGATCGCCGCTGGCGGCGGCCGCGAATCCGACTTCGAGCGCCTGCAACTCCTGGGCCGCACCATCCCCTATGCCAACTGTGCCCATGGGCAGGCCGCTCCGACGATCATGCTGAATACGCTGGAGCACTTCACAGAGGAGTACCGCCAGCACGTCCTCGAGAAGCGCTGCCCCGCCCGCGTGTGCAAGGGGCTCATCCGCTACGAGGTGGTGAGGGAGAGCAACGGCCTCCAGGAGGCGGCGGACATCTGCCCCACGCGAGCGGTCGTCCAGGAAGCGGGTCGCTGGCGGATCGACCAGGCCCTCTGCATCAAGTGCGACGCCTGCCGGGAGGTGGCCCCGGAGGCGATCGAGGTCGTGGACGCGCTGGTGCCCGTCGCCGAGAGGGGCTAGGACGACCCGAGCCACATCCTCCCTACAGCCCCGCGAAAAGGCGGTCCGGAAGCGTTGCTTCTCCTGGGTTTTCGGTTACAATTGGGCCAAACGTTCTAACGAGCAGGGACGCCGTGACCACGCCCATTCGTCACCAGTACCTCGAGATCAAGCGGCGCTACCCCCAGGCTATCATCCTCTTCCGCCTGGGCGACTTCTACGAGACCTTCGACGACGACGCCCACGTCTGCGCCCGGGAACTTGACATCACCCTCACCTCCAAGCCCATGGGCAAGGGCCAGCGGGTGCCCCTGGCGGGCATCCCCTACCACGCTCTGGACGGCTACCTGGCCCGCCTCATCGCCAAGGGCTACAAGGTGGCCATCTGCGAGCAGATGAGCGACCCCGCCACCACAAAGGGGCTGGTGGACCGCCAGGTGGTGCGCGTGGTCACGCCGGGCACGGTGGTAGAGGGGAATCTGCTGGACGAGCGCGCCAACAACTACTTGGTAGCCCTGGCCCCCGCCCCGGCTCGGCGAGCGCCGAGCGGCGATGAGGCTGCCCCCTGGCAGGACCCCGGGCGGAGCGTGGGCCTGGCCCACGTGGACATCAGCACCGGCCAGTTCGCCGTGACCGAGCTGCCCGCTGAGGCTCTGTCGGCGGAGCTGGCCCGCCTGCGCCCCGCCGAGCTGCTGCTGGCGGAGGGGATGCCGCCTCCGGAGGGGGTGGAGGCTGTGGTTACCCCCGTAGAGGGCCACTGGTTCGACCCGGAGCTGGCCGAGATGCTGCTTCGGGAGCACTTCCAGGTGGCCTCCAGCGAGTCCTTCGGGCTGCGGGGGGAGCCTCAGGCGGTAGCGGCGGCGGGCGCCGTCCTTCAGTACCTGCGTGAGAACCAGAAGGCCTGCCTGGGCTATCTGAGCGGCCTGACCATGTATAACCCCACCGCCTTCATGGCCCTCGACGCCAACACCGTGCGCAACCTGGAGATCTTCGCGGGCGGTCGGGATGGCCGGCGAGAGGGCTCCCTGCTGGGCACTCTCGATCTGACGAGGACGGCTATGGGCGCCCGGCTGCTGCGGCGCTGGCTGGGGCAGCCGTTGCTTGACATAAGTAACACCCTCCGGCGGCAAGATCTGGTGGAGCACGTATGCGGGAGCGCGGTTCGCCGCGAGCGCATCCAGAGGCTTCTAGGGGGGATGCCGGACCTGGAGCGGCTCTGCGGTCGCGCTGGCAGCGCGATGGCCACCCCTCGGGAGCTGGTGGCCCTGCGTCGCGGCCTGGAGCTTGCCCCGGCGCTGCGTGAGGGCTTGCTGGAGGGCGAGGGGAGCGCGCTAGGCGAGGGCTCCGCCGTAGGCGATCTGGCCTCCCGCATCCGCCCCTGCGATGAAGTCGCCTCGGCCATCGCCCAGGCCATCGATGAGGAGCCCGGCGCTACCCTGGAGCAGGGCGGCGTGGTGCGGCCGGGCTTCTCCTCGGAGCTCGACGAGATGCGGGCCATCACCCAGGACGTGCGTCGCTACCTGGCGGAGATGGAGGCGCACGAACGGGAGTGCACCGGCATCAGGTCCCTCCGGGTAGGCTACAACAGGGTCTTCGGCTACTACATCGAGGTGAGCAAGCCTAACCTGCGCCTGGTGCCCTCCGACTACGAGCGCCGCCAGACCCTGGTGGGAGCGGAGCGCTTCGTCACTCCCCAGCTCAAGGAGTATGAGCATCGCATCTTCACCGCCCGGGAGCGGGCCGCCGATCTGGAGGCGACCATCTTTCGGCAGGTGTGCGCCCAGGTGGTCGCCGCCAGCGAGGGCATCCTCAGCCTGGCCGCCGCCGTCGCCGAGCTGGACGCCGTCACCGCCCTGGCCGAGGCCGCCGTCCGCTATGGGTACGTCCGCCCGGAGCTCGACGAAGGGAACCGGATCGTCATCAGGGACGGCCGTCATCCCATGGTGGAGCGGGCCCTGGGGGAGGGCACCTTCGTGCCCAACGACGCCCACCTGGCCAACGAGGACGCCCAGATCATCGTCCTCACCGGCCCCAACATGGCGGGGAAGTCCACCTACTTGCGGCAGGTGGCCCTCATCGTGCTGATGGCGCAGGTGGGGAGCTTCGTGCCGGCCTCGTCGGCACAGATCGGGGTGGTGGACCGCATCTTCACCCGGGTGGGAGCCCAGGAGGACATCGCCTCGGGCCAGTCTACGTTCATGGTGGAGATGCTGGAGACGGCCAGCATCCTGTACAACGCTACCCCGCGCTCGCTTATCATCCTGGATGAGATCGGCCGCGGCACCAGCACCTACGACGGCATGGCCATCGCCCAGGCGGTGGTGGAGTACCTGCACAACCGCTCGCAGGTGGCCGCCAAGACCCTCTTCGCCACTCACTACCATGAGCTGACCGAGCTGGCCGCGCACCTGCCCAGGGTGCGCAACTTCAACGTGGCTGTGACCGAAGAGGAGGGGCGGGTGGTCTTCCTGCGCAAGATCCTGCCGGGCGGCGTGGACCGCAGCTATGGGGTGCACGTGGCCGAGCTGGCCGGCCTGCCCAAGGCGGTGGTACAGCGCGCCCGCGACGTCCTGGCTGACCTCGAGCGGGAGGTGGACGGCCGCCGACCCTCGCGTCGGCGGGGCCGCAGGCCGCCTCCGGCGGAGCAGCTCCCCCTGCTGACCTCGCGACCGGCCCTCATGGATGAGCTGGCCTCCCTCGATGTAGACGCCTTGACCCCTCTGGAGGCCATCACCAAGCTCTACGAGCTAAGGGAGCGGGCGAAGAAAGATTGACGCTCGGCCGCCTGACAGCGGGAGTTTTCCGGCACCCGGCCTAGCTCTTGCTCACGCCGGCCACTCCGATAGTGAAGAACAGGCCTCGAAGCGAGGTGGCCGTGCGGATGCGGCCGGCGCCGTCCCAGTGGGGCGTGTCGCCGTCGGGCAGGTCCAGGGCGGCCCGCTGGATGGCCGAGAGCACCTGCTCCGGACCTAGGTGGGGGCTGCGGGAGAGGATGAGGGCGGCCAGGCCTGCTACCTGGGGCGCGGCGAACGAGGTGCCATCGGCGGTCCCATAGGGCTGGCCGCTTATGCAGGCGGCGAACTCGCTGCAGGCCGCCTCGGGCAGCGGGCCCAGGATGTCTTCGCCAGGAGCGGCCACGCTTACCTCCGGCCCCCAGTTGCTGAAGGCCGCCCGGGTGCTGGGCTTGCCACGGGCGGAGGCCGCCACAGCGATGACCTCGGGCAGGCGAGCCGGGAAGGAGACTCCCTTGATGCCGTCATTCCCAGCGGGGGCGACAAGCACCATCCCGAACTCATCGTGCACCTGACGTATGGCGTCGCGCAATGTAGACGAGGCCTCGGTGCCGCCAAAGCTGAGGTTGGCCACCCGCGCTCCAGCATGTGCGGCATATAGAAGGCCGCGGGCCACCTCCATGGCACTGCCCGCGCCGGTGCAGTCCAGCACCTTCACCGGCATTACGGTGACGCCGGGGGCAACGCCGGCCACTCCTATCCGGTTGCCCGCCTCGGCGGCGATGATCCCTGCCACGAAGGTGCCGTGGCCCTGGTCGTCGTCCACGCGGCGGCTGGCCGTAGCGGGGGGGACGTCGCATGAAGGGTCAACTGCCGCGGCGCTGAGGAAGCTACAGCCATTGACATCGTCGACACAGCCGTTGTCGTCATCATCGAACCCGTTGCGGGGTATTTCGCCCGGATTCTTCCAGATGCGACCGCGCAGGTCGGGGTGGTTCAGGTCTACCCCGCTGTCGAGCACGGCCACCAGCAGAGAGGGGTCGCCTCGCTCCACATCCCAGGCCTGAGGCGCCTCAATGAGCTCGTAATACCAGTTCTGGCGCACGTACAGCGGATCGTTGGGGAGGACGGCGGCGCGGAACAGGTAGTTGGGCTCGGCGTACTCCACCTCCGGCAGGTTGCCGAGCCCGCGCAGCGCCCGGTCCAGGGTTAGGCCCTGTGGCAGCCGCAGGCGGCTCAGTCGGAGCTCCGGCACGTGCTCCAGCTCAGTCAGGCCAAGGGCCGCGAAGATCTCCTGCCGGCGTGCGGAGGAGACGCCGGGCCGCAGCTTGGCCAGCACCTCCTCGGGGACAGCCTCGGCGAGGGACTCGGCTTGGGCCAGCGGGGGGCTAAGGGCAAGCGAAGGGGCGAGCGAACCCGGACCGCCCGTTCCGGCCATGGATATGGCCAGGGCGGCCGCCAGAATCAGCAAGATCGTCAGGGAACGCAGGGAAAGAGGGCTCAAGGGACACGCTCCCGCTCGAATCCATTACGCGTACCATACACGGGGTCTGAGTGCCTGGCAAGGCGAGCCCTGTGCTACAATGACCCGCTGAAGGAGGCCCCCTTTGCCCATCCGCGTTCTCGCCCCGCACGAGGCCGCCAGGATCGCGGCAGGCGAGGTCATCGAGCGGCCCGCCTCCGTGGTCAAGGAGCTCATCGAGAACGCCCTGGATGCGGGGGGCCGTCGCATCTCCATCGAGGTGCGGCAGGGGGGAACGGGCCTCATCCGCGTCTCCGATGACGGCGGGGGCATTCCCGCCCACGAGCTGCGTCTGGCCTTCGAGCGCCACGCCACCAGTAAGCTGCCCGGCGAGGCCGACCTCTACCACATCGCCAGCCTGGGGTTCCGGGGTGAGGCTCTCCCCAGCATCGCGGCCGCCGCCGAGGTGGAGCTGATATCGCGACCCCCTGAGGCGACGGCGGGGGCGCGCACTCGCTTGGTCGGCGGCAGGGTGGTGGAAGAAGGGGCTCAGGGGGCTCCTCCCGGGACCACCGTCACCGTCCGCTACCTGTTCCGGCGGCAGCCCGCGCGGCTCAAGTTCCTGCGTTCCCCTGCCGCGGAGGGCGGGCAGGTGGCATCCCTGGTGAGCCAGTACGCCCTGGCCTATCCGGAGGTGCGCTTCACCCTCCACACCGATGGCCGCCTCACGCTCCAAACTCCGGGCAGCGGACACCTGCGCGATGCGGCCGCCGCCGTCTACGGCGGCCAGGTGGCCGCATCCCTCCTGGAGCTGGCTCCCTCCGATGGGGAAGCCGCCGCGCCTCCCCAGGAAGCCCGGGTGAGCGGGCTTATCAGCCCATCTGAGCTGAGCAGGGCTAACCGCAGCTACATAAGCCTCTTCGTGAACCGGCGGTGGGTGCGCCACCGAACCCTTACCTACGCTGTGCAGGAAGCCTATCAGGGCATGTTGCCGCCGGGGCGCTACCCGCTTGCTATCCTGAACGTCGCCCTGCCTCCGGAAGATGTGGATGTCAACGTCCATCCCGCCAAGACCGAGGTCCGCCTGCGCCGCGAGCGCGAGACGTTCGCGACGGTACAGCGGGCCGTGCGGCGCGTCCTGGCCGACTATGCGCCCGTGCCGGCCTGGTCCGGCCCCACCGTCTCCGGTGAGAGCCCCGGCTCTGGCGCGGCTGCCCCCGCGGCCTGGCCGATGACGCCGCTGTCCGGTCCGCCCCCGTCTCCGTCGGGGCAGGCGACGCCGGAGGCCCCACCCGCCACGGTTCCAGCAGAGGCCCAGCCCCCTCTGGCTGCGCGGCTGCCTCTCCTGCGGCCCGTGGGCCAGGTAAGCAATACCTACATCATCGCTGAGGGGCCAGAGGGCCTGTACCTCATCGACCAGCACGCCGCTCACGAGCGGGTCCTCTACGAGCGTCTCCTGGCGCAGCAGCAGGAGGGCAGGGCAGACGTTCAGGGGTTGCTGGAGCCCTTGCCCGTGGAGCTCTCGCCCCGCCAGGCGGCGTCCCTGGAGGCCAACGCCGATGCGCTGGCCGCTCAGGGCCTGACGCTGGAACCGTTCGGTGACGGCACCTACCTGGTGCGCTCGGTGCCCTCGTGCCTGGCGGGGAGCGACATAGGGAGCGCGGTGGGCGAGCTCCTGGACCTGCTGGCCGGCGAGGAGAGCGCCGGGGAGCGCAGCCGCCATGTGGCGGCCTCGCTGGCCTGCCACGCCGCGGTGCGCGCCGGCCAGCCCCTCAGCGACCAGGAGATGCGAGAGCTCGTCCGTGCGCTGGAGGAAACGGAGCAGCCCCGCACCTGCCCCCACGGCCGGCCCACCATGATTCACCTTAGCGCCGAGGCCCTGGCACGCCAGTTCGGACGGCACTAGGGCTGGTTGACATAACTTCCTTCCAGCCTATGGCAGCAGGCGCGACAGGTAGGATAGGGAAGCGTACGGGTCGCGGAGCGATGTGGGGGTTGGCTGGGCAGATGAATGGCTACTACTTGACGGGGAAGCTTCCTTCCTCGCGCATGCGCTGCCAGGCGAGCAGCTTGCTGAAGGCGCTGGCTGCCTCCTTCATGCCGGAGAAGGTGGCCAGGCCGAGGGAGCCAGCCGCACTCTGGAAGGCTTGAGTGGCCTCCAGGGCGGGGGCGTTCATGGGAGGTCGAGCTATGCCCGCGATGGGCGTGCCCGCCTCCCGGGCCATCCTGACCATCGCCTCGACCATGTTCTGGGCCTGCTTGACGAGGTCCCGGGACTCCCGCACCATGGAGCCCCAGCTAAAGTGGGTGTGAAAGAGCACCAGGTCGATGTTGGGGGCCTCGGCCACGATGCGCAGCGTCTTCAGCATCCGCTCTATGGCCTCGCGACGCCCCCAACCCATGCCGGAATCGATAGGGTTGCGCACGCTGGTGCCGGCCACAGGGGTGAACTCGCGAAGCCTTCGCTGGGTATCCTCAGGCAGGGCGGGCACGCTCAGGCCGGTGCTGGCCACGCTATCGGCAGCGAGGACGCTACGGCCGCCGCCGCCGCCAACGATGCCCACCCGCGGCCCCCGTAGCGACCCGACGAAGCGGAAGGCTACGGCCATGTCAACCAGGTCCTCCAGGTCATCCACCTGGACGGCCCCACCCTGCCGACAGGCCGCGTCGAAGACCTCGCGTGAGCCTGCCAGGCTGCCTGTGTGGGAGTCGGTGGCGCGGCCACCCGCGTCGGTTCGGCCGCCCTTGAGGATAACCACAGGCTTCACCGCCGACGCCCTGCGCAGAGCACGGACAAAGCGCTGGCCGTCCTTTACCCCCTCGATGTAGGCGGCGATGATCTCGGTCTCGGGATCCCAGGCGCAGTAATCGAAGAAGTCGGCCTCGCAGAGGTCCGCGGCGTTACCGTAGCTGATGACCTTGCTGTAACGCAGGCCCCGCAATGCCCCCATGCGGGCGAACTCGCCCGCATTCGCCCCGCTCTGGGAGATGAAGGCCACCGGCCCGGGCTCCCTGGGCATGTCAGGCATGAACGATAGCTTGGACGAGGGGACGTAGAGGCCCATGCAGTTGGGCCCGATGGCCCGGATGCCCAGCTCCCGGGCTCGCGCCAGCACCTGCGCCTCCAGCTCGATCCGCTCTTCCTCCCCCGTCTCGCTGAAGCCGGCGGTAAAGAAGTGGATGACCCTCACGCCCTTCAGGCCGGCGTCCTCCACCAGCTCCGCGACAGCGGAGGCAGGCACCTCGGAGATGACGTAGTCTACTGGGCCGGGGACGTCGCGCAGGCGGGGGTAGCTCTTGTAGCCCAGGATCTGCTCGGCCTTGGGGTTCACGGGGTAGAGATCGCCGTCGAAGCCTAGCGCCCTGAAGGACAGGAGGAAGGAGCCACTGCCTGTAACGCGGGTGGAGGCGCCTACGATGGCCACGGAACGGGGGTGGAAGATGTAATCCAGCTCGTGGGTGCTATCGTCCATCCGTCACTGCTCCAGGCCCAGCTCCTTCCGCACCCGTCGCAGCCCTTCCATCATGACCCGCAGCTTGGCGGCTGCCTCCTCGGGGGTGCGGGTCTTGAGGCCGCAGTCGGGGTCGATGTACAGCCGTTCGGGGGGCAGCACCTCCAGGCCCTTGCGGATGCCCATCACTACCTGCTCGGGCGTCTCCACCAGGTGGTTGTGCACGTCGATGACTCCCCAGGCCAGCTCCCGGTCCTCTGGGAAGCCCCGCGCCTTGAAGAGATCGGCCAGGTCGTAGCCGCTGTTTGCCGTCTCCATATCGAACTGCTGGACCGGCAGGTCCAGGAAGCGGGGATAGGCGGAGGCGAAGTCGCCGTAGCACATATGGGTGATGGTCTTGGCGCGCAGCCCCTGGGTAACGATGCTCATGGCCTCGATAGCCAGGTCCAGGTCTTCCAGGCGGGTGGAGAGGGCAGGCTCGTCGACCTGGATGTAGCGGGCGCCCGCCCGGTCCAGCTCCACAGCCTCCTGATGCATGGCGCGGGCCATGTCCAGGACCAGCTGGCGGCGGTCATCGTAGTAGTCGTTAAAGGACCACTCCATCATGGTATAGGGGCCGGTGAGCACCCCCTTGACCGGCTTCTGGGTGAGGCTCTGGGCGAATCTCCACATCTCCAGAGACATGGGGCTGGGCCAGCCGATGGCCCCGGTGACCACGGGCTTGTGATAGTAGCGGTTGCCGTAGGAGCGCACCAGCCCGCCGATGGCCATGCCCTCCAGCAGCTCGGCGAAGTAGGCTACCATGTCTCCCCGGTACATCTCGCCGTCTACCAGGATATCCAGCCCCACCTCCTCCTGGAGGGCGATGACCTCGCGGGTAGCCCGGCGCTCCAACTCGGCCAGCTCCTCGCGGGAGAGGCGGCCGGCAGCGTACTGGTTGCGGGCCTTCTGGAGGTAGTCGGGCTTGGGAAAGCTGCCCACGGTGGTGGTGAGGAGGCCCTGGCTCACGACAGCACCTCTTCGGCGCGGCGTACCCCCTCCACCAGGCGTACCAGCTTGGCCTGGGCCACCTCGCGGGGCAGGAACTCCAGCCCGGCGCTGGGGCTCACGTGGATGCGGTCCAGGGGGACGAACCCGCTGGCGAGCCTAATCTTATCTACAATGTCATCCACCCGCTCCATCTTGGTGTTGCGGGCGTCCATGAGGCCCAGCCCCAGCTTCTTAGTGAATGGGCTCTGCCGCAGCAGTTGGTAGTTCGCCGCTCCCATCACAAAATCCAGCCCGATGAGGTCGAAGGGCAGCTCCAGCACCTGCGGGTAGATGCCGGCGACATCCCCGAAGTAGAGGTAGGCCGCCGTCTCCACATCCACGCCCTGTAAGAGTCTCTCGGAGGCTGCCCGCAGGAGGGGCAGGTCCTCTTTGTGCCGGAGGATGGCCGGCTCGTTGAACTGGATGAAGCTGGCCCCGGCCTGCTGGAGGGCGCGCGCCTCCTGGTTCAGGGCCTCCGCCAGGGCCAGTACACAGCCCTCCAGGGAATCGTAGGCCCCGTTTTGGGAGAGGCGGGCGAGGGTATAGGGACCCGTGAGAACCGGTTTCACCGGCCGGGAGCTGTGCTCCACGGCAAAGCGATAGTCCCGCACGGTGATGGGCTCACGCCAGGCCAGCGGGGCCTCGATGACGGGCTGGCGATAGTACATGTTAGTGTCGAACCAGCGGGTGAGCCCGTCGATGGACACCCCGGCGAGCTTGCGGGTGAGGTAGGTCTGCTCATCCTCCCAGCGGATCTGACCGTCCGTGATGAGGTCCAGGTCGGCATCAGCCTGCTCTTCCAGGACCTCTATGGTTACCTCATCCTCGACCCGGTGCAGCTCTTCCTCTGTGATCTCCCCCCGGTCGAAGCGGTTGATGGCGTTGCGCAGCCGCGCCGGGCGCGGTCGGTTGGGAATCTTGGGATAGCTGCCCACCACGGTAGTGATCATGGATGCGCTCTGACCACGAACATACACCACGGGGCCACCCCCTGCACAAAGCGAGGGCCAAAAGCATGGCCCTCGCGCCCCCGACCCGTCTCTTCGGCCGGCAGGCCGACAGCCGCATTCTAGCATCGGCGTCTCGCCAGCGTCAACGAAAACAGTCCCTGCCGAGGAGAGTGCTCCATCAGGGTTAGCCCCCATATGGAACTTCCAACTCCCTACCCCAAGCTTGCGCCTTTCCCTCAAGGAATGTCCGGTCGCGGCCGATGATCTCTTGGTGGGCCTCTTGGCCGACCCAGGATGAAGAACCATCAGCTCGGAGAGGAACCCAGCCAAGCATGGAGCTGCAGCCCCGTCGCGTTACCCCATGGGTTGCCTGGAGAAGACCGCTCCGGGGCAGAGTTCGCCTTTGGCTGCTCCGGCTGGGGCTCATCGGCAGCGGTGTGGCCCTCATCGCTGGCTCAGCGGCATTTCTCCTGGCGGGACCCATGACCTCCAGGGCCGAGTCGAGCGGGGAGACCAGGGGCGCAGGCGATGGCGTCATCGTCTTGAAGCATTCTGGGCTGGACGGCCTCTCCCTGGCCTCGCTGCGGGCGCGCCTGCGCGATACCGTCGGTGATCTAGACGGGCATCGCACCCAGCTCTCCGACGGGGCTGGCAGCGACCCGCCAGCGAGTGCGGGCGTAGGTGCGCCTGAACCGTCGCCGGCCCGACCGCCCAGGGCTCCGGTCGCGCCTACGGCTACGTCCACGCCGGTGCCGCCGCCACCGCCACCAGCAGCGCCGGTGCCGCCAACACCCATACCACCCCCGCCCACGGCGACGGCGGTGCCGCCAACACCCGTACCACCCCCGCCCACGGCGATACCGGTGGCACCAACACCCGTGCCGCCGCCGCCCACACCTGTACCGCCCCCGCCTACCGCGACGTACGCGCCGCCTGCGCCCCCTGCTTCCGTCGCCCTGACGCTGCTGGAACAGCAGCTCTACGACGCCATCAATGCCGAGCGCGCCGGGGCGGGGCTCTCACCGCTGGCCCTGGACCCTGCGCTCCAAGGCTTAGCCAGGGAGCGCTCCCAGGACATGGCCAGCCGGAGTTATTTCTCGCACACCACGCCCGAAGGCAAGAGCGTGTTTGACCTCATGACGGAGCGTGGCATCCCCTTCGGCTGGGCGGGTGAGAACCTGGCCCGCAATAACTATCCAGATGCAGAATCGGCTCAGGTAGCTATCAGGGATCTCATGGCCAGTTCGGCCCACCGGGCCAACATCCTTCACCCTAACTACATCACCATCGGGGTGGGCCTGGCCAGCGACAGCTCCGGCATGAAGTACTTCACCATGATCTTCGTGGGCCCGGCCTAGCCCCGCCTCCCAGGCCCACGAAACACCGACCCCCGAGGGCCTCCTGCCTCGGGGGTCGTGTTCTGCTGATAGGTCCCGCGGCTGCTAGGGGCTGACCGCCTCCGTCTCCCCGTCCAGCTCCACGAAGTAAGAAGCACAGGCCAGGTCCAGCCACTCGGGGGTCAGTGCGGGCTGCATCCCATGGTAGCGGCAGATGTCCGTGATCAATTCCACCAGGTCCCGGGGATGACACCCTCTGAACGGTCGGCCCTCCCGGTGGTAGTAGCGGTCGATGACGTAGTAGGCGTCCTGTTCCGTGTAGGGGATATCGCGCTCCTGGCAGGCGCGGCGTAGGATCTCCAGGAACTCCTCCTGCGTGGGATCGGGGACCTCCACCTTGTAGCGGATGCGGCGGAAGAAGGCCTCATCCCCCAGCCGCCCGGGCGGAATGTTGGTGGAGAAGACCAGCAGAACATCGAAGGGCACCTCAATGGTGTCCCCGGAGTCCAGGGATAGGTGATCGACTCCTCCCTCCATAGGGATGATCCAGCGGTTCAGGAGCTCCTTCGGCTGGATGATCTGCCGGCCGAAGTCATCCACCACCAGGACTCCGCCATTAGCCTTGAGGTGCAAGGGCGCGATGTAGAACTTTGAGATGGGTGAATAACGGAGCTCCAGGTCTGCCAGGGTCAGCTCGCCTCCGGCGGTGACCATGGGCCGCGAGCACACCGCCCAACGGCGGTCCCGCCGTCGCTCTGCCGCCGACAGGAACGACACGAGCCGGTCCGACGTGCGGCGGTCCTTCTGCAGCTGCGGCGCTCGCTCTTCATGAATACGCGGGTCGAACACCTTGATGATAGTGCCCCCCAGGTCGATGGCGTAGGGCAGCAATACCTCACCCGGTAGCATGTCCCTGAGGGCGGCGGTGATGGCAGTCTTGCCGTTGCCGGAGTGGCCGTGTATCAGGAGGGACTTTCCCGAGTTAATGGCCGGCCCGAGGGAGGCCAGCACCCGCTGATCCAACACCAGGTGGGATAGAGACCGGGCCACCGTCTCCGGGTCCACGTGCATCTGGGTGACCGACTGCCTGCGGACCACGTCCACGTAGGCGGTGAAGGGGACCGGCGCTGGGCCCACATAGTGATTGCGGGCCAGGGCCTCCTCCACTTTTCCGAGCCCCCGGTTGGAGAGGGCGTACTGATAAAACTGCTCGCCCACCCCCGAACTTCCCACTACCTCTGCGAGCTGCTCGCGTTTGAGGAACGATAACAGCTCGTCTACGATGGCAGAAAAGGGCAGGGCGAGGTGAGCGGAAATCTGCCGGGCGGTAGGCCTGCCAGCAAAGTAGATGGACTTTACGCATAGGTCCACCAACAGCGAGAATTCCAAGCCTACATCCTCGATGGATTGGGGCTGGGACACGAAGGGCGCCGAGGACTCCTCGGAGAACACCTCTTCGGTTCGCACGATGGGCGACGTGGCCTGTGAGGTCATGTGCCGTGCCTTCCTTTCCGGTTCCGTGACCGGCGCCAGGTGGAGAACCCACGACGCTGGTCGGGGTCCAAGACTTGCAGGAGTAGCCGTCGAAAGTGCTCCCCTATCTGATTATCGAGCGGAACGGACCGTCCTGAACAGGAGACCACAAATGGAAGGCGCCGGCTGGCTGGCCGGCGCCCCTGGAGGAGGACCGATGCGGAGCTACTCAGGGTCCCTCTTCGGCAACCCGGCTGTCGTGCCCCCAGCAGTTGGGGAGTAGACCCGTGGCTTTGCGTCCCGACGAACCCCGTCGGGAGCCGCTCCGTCGGCCCAGCGCGGTTTCTCGCGCCCGTGCTTCGGGAGACCTATGCGATTGTGAACCTCGCGCGCTCAGAGCTGCTTCCGTGCGGCTCCGATCGGGCTATTCCCCCGCGCCTCCCCGTCTTCTGCGGATCAGTGGCGCGGCTGCTCCTGTCGCTGCTCTTGAGATTGCCGAACCCGATGCCGCCAGTCCGGGGGGAGCAACGGCTCCCATTCTGGTTGCGCTGTACTCTCCCACAGGCGTTGGCTATGTCGAGAGGTTTTAGCGCCCTCCTAGCCCGCGGCTGTCACCGGCCGACGGGCCGCCAGCCGGGCCAGCACCTCCTCCAGCCTCTCAGGCCAGGATCGGCCCAGGCGGGGCAGGTCCAGACGAGCCTGCCTGGGCCCTGCCCACAGGCCATCCGAGGGAAGGTCGCGCAGGGCCTCGCGTGGCGAGGTGCTGCTATCCTCGGCCATGCGCACCACGATCTCGCCCTCCTCCGTCTGGATAGAGCCTACGCCGGCCTGGCGGGCCAGCCCCCGCATCCGCACCACCCAGAGGAGGGTGCGGGCCACCGCAGGCGCCGGCCCGAAGCGGTCCTCCAGCTCGCGGGACAGCTCTTCCACCTGCTCCGGGTGCTCCACCTGGGCCATGCGCTGGTAGAGGGCCAGCCGCAGGTTCAGGTCGTCCACGTAGCTCGGCGGAATGTGGGCAGTGAGAGGCAGGTCGATCACCAGGGCGGGTCGGGCCATCGCCGGTACGGGGGGTTTCTCGCCCCGCTGGAGGGCCTTCAAGTGCTCCACGGCGTCGGCCAGAAGGCGCACGTACAGGTCGAAGCCCACCGCGCCGATGTAGCCGCTCTGCTCGGCGCCCAGCAGGTTGCCGGCACCCCGGATCTCCAGGTCACGCAGCGCGATCTGGAAGCCCGCCCCCAGCTCCGTGGCCTCGAA
>Ga0209979_1001063_pt1 | contig 32131 bp, 26 predicted proteins | sample AnhtaG_FD_183114 | JGI IMG/M metagenome (GOLD analysis project Ga0209979, IMG submission 183114) | Deep subsurface microbial communities from Anholt, Denmark to uncover new lineages of life (NeLLi) - Anholt_01485 metaG (SPAdes) (version 2) | ecosystem: Environmental > Aquatic > Marine > Oceanic... | reverse complement strand
ATTTCCCCCCGCCTGCCCCAAATTTGAGCCTCTGCCCAAACGATTTTTCTCTCCAAACAGCTCCAAGGCCCTGATCTGTTTGGTCCACCTACGCATTAACCGGATGAACCAAATTTTTTTCAAATTTTTCCATCTTTTTTTCGACATAGCTTGACAAACGGCAAATTTGTGTTATACTTGTAATAGTTGAAATAGTACAAATACTGAGGTTGATTTATGCAGTTTCGTATAGACAATGCATCAGACAGACCTGTTTACCAGCAGATAATAGACCAAGTCAAGCGCGACATTGCCTTAGGCAGGCTCATCAAAAATGAAAAGCTACCTACGGTAAGGCAATTAGCCGGGCAGCTTACCATAAACCTCAACACAATAGCCAAGGCCTATCGGCAACTGGAGCAGGAGGGCATTATTGTAACCAAGGCCGGTGCCGGCGCTTTTGTCGCGAATCTTGACAGTAGTCTGAGCAGGTCGGTCAGAAAAAAACTAATTACCGAGGAACTTGAGCTAATCGCAGTTGATGCTTTTCACATGCAAATTGACAGGCAAGCACTATCGGAGTGGTTCGAGAACGCAGTTGTCAAATTCAATCTGCCCTCCAAGGAAGGATAAAGGTTACTTTTTTGAAGTAAAAAAGGAAGATGATATATAAGGATAACAAAAATACGGCGGTAGTGAAATGTAAACAGCTAACAAAGGTTTACAAAAGCCTTTGGGTTGGCCGCTCGAGAGCGGTCTGTGCTTTGAAAAACATTTCGCTGTCGGTAAACAAAGGTCAGATTGTCGGCCTGATTGGTCCAAATGGTGCGGGAAAAACAACTTTGTTAAACCTGATGGCAGGGCTTATTTTCTCAACAGAGGGTTGTGTCACTGTCTGTGGACATCCCGCCAGATCAACCAAAGCCCGAAACGGCCTGGGTTATATGCCGGAGCACCCGTCATTTCTCGGTCGTTACTCGGCCCGGGCCGTTCTGAGATATCATGGGGCATTATTAGGTTTATCCCGTAAAACAATCTCTCTTCAGGCGGACAAGTCGATTGAGCAGCTACAGATGCAGGAGTTCATCGACAGACGTTTTTCGGACTTTTCTCAGGGTATGAAACAACGCCTGGCTTTGGCAGTAGCACTAATGAATAATCCGCAGGTATTACTGTTGGATGAGCCGAGTAATGGTCTCGATCCGGTTGGTATTATCCAGTTGCGAGATGTGCTAAAACAATTACGAGATTCAGGCACAGCCATTGTAATAAGCTCCCACCGTCTGGGAGAGCTGGAAAAGTTAACATCTGATTATATCTTTCTGTACCGCGGACAGGTTGTGAGTTTCGGTGACAAAATTGCTTCAGACCAGACTGGGCTACTTAGAGTCGAGCTTGTATCAAACGGCAGTTATATCGCGGAAAAATTATTGTCACCGTCCAGGGTACTTGGCGTCTCCGATACGGAGCTGGAAATAGCGGTAAACGATCCTGAAGATGTCCCTGATATAGTAAGCGACCTGGTAAAAGGCGGCGCTCGGATACGAAGTGTCAACTTGCAGACAGAGGATATTGAAGACATTTTCCTGCGCCTCTATAACGAGAGGAATTAATCGATGAGAGCTTACGAGCTGATAAAAGAAACGTTTTGTCGAAAGCTATACATTTTGATTGTGCATTCAAGCTGGTTGACATTGTATGGTATTATCTGGTGGCTGTTTAACCCGAGGGCAAGCGAATTTAGCGAATTCGGCCGGTTTATTTTTATCTGGGGAGGTTTTTTGTTACCCCTTGCACTAAGCGCCGGCATTTTCGGCGATGATATCTCTTCCGGGCGGATATGTGTTCTCGTAACTAAACCTTTCTGGCCCGGAGAGCTCTATATTTACCGCTTACTGGGACTTTCGTTACAGGCCGCCGTGCACTTCATCCTGGCTGGCTGCATCATATTAATTCTTCATGCTCTTATGCGCAAAGGCAGTACGGACAACCTCGGCATGTGGCTTTTTGCATCCTGGCTGCTTTTTAACACCTGTGCGGCACTGTCAACATCTTTATCCGTCGTGATAGGACGGGCATATAACGCCCTGCTTTTGCTTGTTGTGATTGTCACCGGCTATTTCGTTGTAAGCTGGCTGATTTTCTCCCTGAAACAGCAGGCAGAAACAGGAGTATTGTTCAGCATTATCAGGTTCGCATGCCCGCCTTTTAAGCTGTTATACAAGTTCGCCTGTGGAGAATATGGAAAATACAGCCTGACAGTCGGACGATTCAGCCTGACGAAAAGTGTTGCCTGCGTAGTGCACAGCCTGATACTGACAGTGGTTTACAGCATTGTCGGAATTGTTCTTCTGAGCAGACGACAGTTTTCATGCGAGCGTGACTAAGAGCCGAAGAGTCGAAAAGACACTGGAATACAGATGAGAAACAAGATCAATGTATGGACAATTACCACCATCGCCGGGCTGGTATTAGAAAGCTGGGCTCTCTACGTGGTTGGCTCTTCGCCGGCACACTGGCGGTCTTCGATGATAGTGAAGGATAAACCGGCCGCACACGCTTTATACGATAAAATGATTGAGACGATGCGCCAGGCTGAGAGCCTGTCTTATCAAAGCGTTTGCAGCGGTCCGGACGGCAGAGAATCCACTTACAGGATTTGGCTTAAAAAGCCCAACTACTTCCGCGTTGAGACGAATAATCCTCCAAGCACAAGATGTAGCATCTTTGTCGGCGACGGTGACAATCTCTGGTTTTACTGGCAGGGAACTCGTCCATTTTCTGCATACGAGGACTGGGACAGCTATGAAAAGACACAATCGAAAGTTTATATAAAGAAGGCAACACCGATAGGAATTTACTCTATTAAAGACCAGATCAATCTGTTCGAGACAGCTTGGTACGGTATAATCTTTGATCCGAGCACTTTCCACGGTTATACAGATTCTCTTGAGAATTATATAGACGGTATAAGAAGCAGGGGTACAGATTATGCGAAAAATGAAGAGTGTGAGGTGATTGAGGTCAGCTTCATGAAGGCGCAACTGACCCGATATTTTTGGATCTCGAGACGGAACCACCTGCCGCGAAAGATAAAGGAGATTGCTCGACTAGCAAATAATAACGTCCAGGTTGAAGAATTCTCGGACATGACCTTTAAGGCCAGGATACCGCAACAGAAGTTCATCTGGTCGCCACCGGCTGGATGGCGGCAGTGGGAAAAACCGGGGCCGGACGATATTTTGCTAAAGCCGGGGACAGAGGCGCCCGATTTCGAGCTGCTCTCGACGGACGACGGTAAAATCAAGCTGTCGGACTATCGGGGCAAGGTCATATGGCTCTATATATGGCAATGCGGGAGCCCGCCCTGCCGCGAGGCGATGCCTCATCTCCAAACACTCTCCGGCAAGTACGAAGACAAGGGACTGGTGATTCTCGGCTTCAACTGTGCCGATGATAAACGGATTGCACGGATTTTCTTGCGTGAGAAATCAGTGACGTTTCCGAATATTCTCGATTCATCCGACGCCTCTAAAAAGGTGATATTTGACGGCTACAGAAATAGAAGCGGGACTGTGCCGCTTAGTTACATCATCGATACAAGAGGTAAAGTAGTGGATGCGTGGAGCGGATACGAAGAAGACAACAAACGTGCATTTGCGGCATTAAAGAAGGCGGGGATGCAACTTGAATAACAATGAACCCGGATTTCGGAAATTGAACATGGCAAATATTAAACGTTACGTACGCAAGGTCCAAATAGTGAGGAACCAATATGGAAAGCCAAAACAAACGCATTCGTCGTCGATTTAAGGTGTGGCATGGGATTGTCGCGCTGCTGCTGTTTTTGTTTGTGTTGTTTCGGGTCTCCGGAAGCCTCAAACTGAAGAAACAATTGGAGGCCCTGCGAACTCGGGGCTATCCTGTCACCCTGAAAGAATTGGAAGTCTCGTATAGCATACCTGAGGGCGCAGCCAATGCTGCCGATGCATATCTGAATGCCTTCTCGAACTATGTCGAATGGGACAAAGAGGCCCTCAAAGCTCTTCCTCTTTTCGGCAAAGCGAAGTTGCCCGCACGCACTCAATCTCTGGATACTTCTACCCAACAGCTCGTGGAAAAATTCCTGTCCGACAATGAGAAATTCCTCTCGATGTTACATGAAGCGGCTTCTATCGAGCATTACCGATATCCGATAGATCTTACCAAGGGGTCGGTAGATCTTATGGAGAGGCCGGGGTCGCCCGCTTCCTGGGTCGAAGAACTACAGGCGAGTGCCCGACTGCTACGTCTTGAGACCTTGAGCCATTGCCAGAACCAGGACCCCGATAAGGCCCTGGAATCCATCCGTGCGAACTTTGCCCTGGCCAGGTTCATTGGTGCACCATTACTGGTCCACAGACTTATTCACAATTCAGTACAGTCCCGGACTTACAAAAGCATCGAGCGGATTCTCAACAGAATGCAACTCACAGACGAACAATTGCTGAGACTCTCAGTGTGGATTAAAGCATCAGATACAGATGAAGGATATAGACGGGCCTTAATCGGAGAACAATGTATCGGGCTGCATACTTTTCGAGGTCACATTAGGCAAGTCTCGGATCAAATTGGATCGAAAGGTAGATTAAGCCTCCTTTTCCTCGCTTTCTGGAGGATGACAGGGCTTAATGATAGAGATGCAACGGAGTATATCAATATAATGCAGGACTATATCGATGCTATGGAATTGCCTCACCACAAGCGGCTTGCTGCTTTTGACTCTATCCAGAAGGCCGTTGACAGCGGCGAACGAGGTGGCTTGCTCACTCGTATGCTCATGCCGGCCTTCGGACGCATTATGCAGATTGAAACCCGTTATCTGGCCCACTTACGTGCGACACAAACCGCCCTTGCTGTCGAGCGATACCGACTGGCCAAGGGGTATCTGCCGGAATCTCTGGAAAATCTGGTCCCCGCCTACATGGAGTTCGTGCTAAAGGATCCTTTCGACGGGCGAAATTTGAAATACCGCACGCTGGAAACCGGATTCGTGGTTTACAGCATCGGTTACGACCTGACCGACGAGGGCGGCGCCGAACGAGACAGTCGAAAGCGCGACCCAAGGGGCAAACCGCTGCCCTGGGACGTCACGTTTATTATGGAACGATAGAAAGGAATATGGCTTTATAATAGAGGATGAGCAGATGAATGACAATGTGATTGTAGTTGAAGACCTGGTCAAATATTTTGACGGCCGGTGCGTTCTGGACGGCATCAATCTAAAGGTGCCGCGAGGCTGCATCTACGGCCTGTTGGGACGAAACGGCTCCGGCAAGACAACGATTATTCGGATTCTTCTGGGCCTGGAACCGCCAACGCGCGGACGTACTTTCCTGTTGGATGCCGCATCAACCGAACTTTCCGCAGAACTCCACAGCCGAGTCGGTTACGTAGCTGAAGGCCACAACCTTATCCAGAACTACAGAGTCGGACGACTTATAAAGCTATGCAAAGACCTTTCTTTGCAGTGGAACGACGAGTTTTTTAACCATCTGATAGAAACATTCCGCTTACCCGCCGACCGCAGGGTAAAAGAGCTTTCAATCGGAATGCGAGCGCAATTGAACCTCGCGCTGGCTATGGCGATAGACCCGGAGCTGCTTATCTTCGATGACCCGACGCTGGGACTTGATACCGTCGCCCGCCGGCAGTTCCTCGAGCTTGCCATCGAACTCATTCAGCAGCAAGGGCGAACCATTTTATTCTGCTCCCATATCCTCGGCGATGTCGAGCGAATCGCCGATAAGATAGGAATACTCGCCGCAGGCAAGCTCGTCGTGGATTGTCCGCTTGAAGAGCTTAAAGAGCGGGTCAAAAAATTGCGGGTAATCTTCCCCGAATCCGCACCGCCAAATCTGTACCTAACAGAGATTATAAATCAACAAATCCAGGGCCGGGAGATGGTAATAACCGTTGCCAACTGGAATAAGCAGAAACAGACTGTTTTGGAAACTTTCAAGCCCTCAAGCTGCACCGAAATCCCGATGAGTCTCGAGGACATATTTATAGAATGTACAAACCCTAATCCGGTGTTGATTACCGGCTGATAACAGGAGACAAGAAATGTATGCACTTATAAAAAGAGAAATTCAGGACCATATCGCATATTTCGTCGGAGCGGCTATTTTCTCCGCGGTCTTTATCGTCATCTCAGTTTCTCTAACACACAGCAAAGGCACCGAGGACCCGTCGATATTTGCAATAGGCCTTGGAACTCCGGTTGCTACTGTTGTCATACTTGGCTTCTGTGCTATGGGTGCAAACCAGATGTACACGGACAAAAACAGAAAAATCTCCGCGTTCCTATCGACTCTGGCGGTAAGCAGAAGCCGGATATTGCTTGCCAGGATTATCACGGGTATTTTGGCAATTCTGACTTTGCTTGTGCCTCTGGCTGTCACAGCCGTAGTTTTATCGCATCTTTCTAACCCGCCTATACCAATGTATCCCGGTATGGTTTTGGAAACATTCACAATATCATTTCTAATGGCTTTTGCCTGTTATTGTCTCGGCTTACTAACCGGCTGGAACTCAAGCAAGATTACTCCCACCTTGGGCGGGATAGTCTTAACCTGTATCTTAGTCCCACTGATTTTTGTCAAAGGTTTTGGCGTGCATATCGTAGTAATACTTGTGCTGTTTATTATCGCTTCTTTGCTGCGCGCCTGGCATACGTTTATGACAACATCACTTTAGGAATATAATTATGAAGCCTCTAATAAACTATCCTGTTAAAGTTTTCGCTACCGGCTTTGTTGTCCTGGTATTATTATCCCTGCCGCTTTTGTGGATTCGGTCTGCGTGCGAGACCTCACTTATTGAAGGGATGCCTCGGGGGGCCGGATACGTTTCTATAACCCCATCCAGGCTGGTGCCGCCGGAGCTTGAAAATGACCCTAACGTTGTTTCTCACTCTTCGGTGTATGGAGGTAGGTACACAAGAGAGCCTTTATCCCTTGGAATTGCCGATTATTTTAGAACGAGAAAGCCGGGAGGACGCCGCTCAAATGTTTATTTATTCGAATCTAAAGGTAATTGGATGTATTTTGATAAAAAGTCCGGGCTAATCGTTCACTACTATGTTGACGTGCCTATACTGCCGCCAATACCGCAACCAGGTCGCATAAACCGGCCAATGCAGAGTGTACAACTCTACATCGGCCCGGAAGGAGTTTCAGAAACACAGGATAAAACTCTCGGTCGATTTATCGACCCTATTATAAACCGTAGGTTTGATGGGGAACGTAAGCTGACGTTATATGACAAAAAGCTGCGGCGCTTTTTCAAAATTGATTTTAATCAAAGAACGATAATCAAAGGCCCTAAACTTAAAAAAGACGACCCTCACAAGCCAGTCCAGATAGGTAAATTAAGCAAGAATACATTCTTATTAAATTTAAGTTGGCAGCCTCCTAAAATTAAAGCTACTGACGAGGATAAAAACGAAAAAGGTCCTCCGAAGCCAATCATACCGACAGATGACAATCGTGATGCAGGGCCGTATTTGCTTGTCCTCGACAAATCCGGCAGGATTGACCTGCTCGACAAAGAAACCCTCGAATTTGCCGGAACCGCAGGCCGGCTGCCTGCCCCGCAGACGTACTTTCCCTCAAAGGATTATGTAACACCGCGAGACTTGTTAGACTACCAGGTGCTGCCACTGGCCTTAACAACACAATTCTTCAAAGACCCTGAAATGGTCAGGGTAGCTTTTGGCGACCCATCTTATTCTCCTGAGCGCTCACCCTTCAAAGTTGAAAGGAAGTACCTGGGAATGTTCGCAGCCAGCGTCTCTCGTAACGGGACTGCTATGGCCCTGGCTGTCTTTGATGAAAAAGGAAGAGAAATAAAAATATATAGCAAGCTCACAAAACAGCAACGGGGACGTACCACATCTGTTCGTTCCAGCAAAGCGGTCTTTTTTGAGACCCCCTGGGCGCCTGTGTTTACCATAGGCAAATCTCTGGCTGAGAACCTTCATCCGCCGATTCTCTCTGTTGCCTCTTATTTTACGGCATCGGCCTTCGAAGCTGCTTCCGGCCACAGGGCACTATTTTTCCTGCCTAATTCGTTCATAGCAATGAAGGGCAGAGATTATCGTGGAAATTTTGCAGAGAGATTCATATCCGGCCTGTGGTTGATATTGCCATCGATAATATTAGCAATATGGCTTGCCTGCCGGGTCAGCAAAGATGCTGTTGTTTTTGGGCTTTCGGAGAATGCAAGGCTTTACTGGATAATTGGCACTATTGCCTTTGGATTAACTGCTTATATTGCCTACAGACTAACCCGCCTAAAGATAACTTTGGTAACCTGTCAAAATTGCGGCAAAATGAGAAGGCCTGATATGGCCAAGTGTCATCGCTGCAAAAGCGATTGGCACGTCCCGGAACTGATACCGCCAGCCTGGCGGGTCCTCAACGGGACAGAACAGGTCCCTGAGGATTCGGCGGCGGATGCGGAGGAGACCGTGGCGGAATAAAAGCCCGTTTCGAGAGAAATTTTGTGTTACTTTTGACGAACCACCGGCCTTTTTATGAGTGAGGACAACGAATACATCCAGCAGTTACTCTCCGAAGCTCGCTCGGGCAGCCGGACAGGTATGGGGCGCCTGGCTGTCATCGTCCGGGAGCGGCTGTATCCGTTTGTCTTGCGCACCACTTTGAATCACGACCTGACCGAGGATATCCTGCAGGAAACACTACTGACCGTGGTTCGGCAAGTTACTTCACTACGTGAAAGTCTAAGATTCTGGCCGTGGGTGTATCGAATCGCCTGGAGCAAGATTCAGGATAACCTTAGACGGCGCCGAGTTCGAGCCTCTGGGAAGGCCTGGCTCCTTCAAAATCAGTATCAGGGCTCCGTTGCCAAAGCTACCAGTGAGAACCTGCTGGAAGCGAAGATTTATCAGGAGACACTCCAACAAGTCTCGGATGTTCTCGAACAGATCAGCCGGCAGCATAGAGATGTTCTTCGCCTTCGCTACTACGAGCAGCTGCCGTATGCAGAGATCGCGTCCCTGACACGCACAACGCCTCAGATGGCCCGTGTTCGATTCTACCGGGCCAAGAAATCCCTCAAAGCCCGCCTGCTCGCCTGCTGTCTGTAACGAGATACGAAACACATCTGTGAATGAAAAACGAGGCAGGCGGAGAGCCTTGTGATGATGTGTCTGGGCAAAGTAGTGGTAGGGTGGGGCTTGCCCCACCATTCTTCTAAAAAAACGACCGCAGGTACTCGATGCTCGCCCGTGCGATGGTTTCCGGGTCCGGGTCGTATTTGAACACCTCGACGCTAAGCCACTTGTTCCAACCGACCTCTTTTATGGCCTCGGCAATGGGACCGTAGTCCACATCTCCCATCCCAGGGCCATAAAGGTTGGGGTCGTTAACGTGAAAATGCCCGATGTCCTCGGCCCGGACCGAGCGGATAATATCCGGCACCGGCGTTGCTTCTGAGCACATCGCTTTGACATCGAGGTGAATCTTCAGGTTCGGATGGTTGATTTGGCGAACCATCTGCATACCTTCGGCGACCGTGTTAATAAAATCGGTCTCCACTGGCGACAGCGGCTCAAGACAGATGGTAAGGCCGGACTCGCCGACCTTATCCAGAACGCTGCTGAGCAATTCCACAGCTCTTTTCCAGGCACCTTCTTTGGTCTGCCCTTCAACGATACTTCGCTGCTTCGGCGAGCCGAGCACTAACACTTTGCCGCCAAGGTCGCTGCATAAATCAAGGAGGCAGGACAAGTAATCCCTTGACCTGCCCCAGATTTTATCATCAGTAGTGGTCATATGCAGACCGGTGGGCCCGGCAAAAAGCCAGTGTAAGCCCACGGTCTGGAGACCGTTATCAGCAATAACCCGCCGAACCTCTTTCCGCTGCTCTGCGCTGATATCCTCTGCTGAAGCCGCCAGAGTAAAGGGCGCTATCTCAATCCCATCGTACCCTAATCGGCTGGCGGTAGAGCAGACCTCGGCCATCGGTCGGCCTTCGAACATCTCATTGCAAAGAGCAAACTTCATTAAACCCTATCCGGTACAACAAACGGTTCGCGGTAGTTTCGCTTCACATACATATTCGCCCAGTCGCTGTATTCGCCGACAAATTTCTCTTTCCTCGGATCCATCGTCAGCATCGGGCCCATGGTGATAGGCTCTTTCTCCAGGTCCACCTCATTGACCTTGAGATGCTCGAGCATCCTCTCGAACGAATCCATGAGGTACTCATTGTCGATGCAGCTCCTGGCTTCGCTAACCGACATCTTTTTGCCCAGCCGGTAAGAGATGTTGCCCATGTGACATAGTGCGCTGGAGAAATGGCCCTTCTCGATATCGGCGTTGAGGTCGCTGACCTTTCTGCTGCGGACGGCATCGATGAAGTTCTGATGGTGGCTGCCGCCACTGCCGGTAAATTGCTTATCCGTTCTTTTGCCGTCGTTATCGTAGATCCAGCCACCACCCTCACCGGCGGCGAAGTAGCCCTTTTCGCATTGCACGACAACGCCGATTCGTGTGCCGCGGTAGTTGTCCATCGCTCGATCGTCTTTCTTACGCGGCAGGCCGCGAACCTCAAAGATCAGCGGAGCGGGCTTGTAATCGAGGAACACAATCTGTGTATTGGCGGTCTCGCCGGCATCGTCCACGCCGAACCGGCCGCCGATGCTGATGACTCTTGGCGCCAGTTTTGGGTCGCCCAGGGCCCAGCGGGACAGGTCCATCTCGTGAATACCCTGGTTGCCGATATCACCGTTGCCTGTATTCCAGACCCAGTGCCACTTGTAGTGCAGCTCTTTTCTTCGCAGCGGTTCCATATCGGCCGGACCGCACCACAGATTATAATCCACACTTTCCGGTACAGGATTCGGGCCGTTGGTCCCGTTCACAATCCCGTTGGTGCCTTTGAAGCGGGGTTTGTAGCAAAAACCGCGGACCCACTTGATCGCCCCAAGGTGCCCCTTGTTAATATACTCATAAGCCTCTCGATAGCTCTCGGCAGACCGTCTTTGCGTTCCGGTCTGTACGATACGGTTGTACTTGCGGGCGGCCTCGACCATCTTGCGGCCTTCCCATATCTCATGCGAAACGGGCTTCTCGATATAGACGTCCTTGCCCGCCTGGCAGGCCCATATCGTTACAAGCGAATGCCAGTGGTTGGGCGTCGCAGAGGTAATAGCGTCAATGCTTTTGTCTTCAAGCAGCTCGCGAACGTCAATGTAAGTTTTGACCTTCTGCTTGTATTTCTTCTCAAATGCGCTTGCCCGTTTTTGCACCTGGGCCTGGTCCGCATCGCAAAGTGCTACAACGCGCACGCCCGGCTTTCCATTGAATAACCCGATGTGACCACCTCCCTGGCTCCCGGTGCCGACCACTGCAAACCGCAGGTCGTTGTTCGCACCGCGGACGCGTGAATTAGGGCTCAACAACGCCATCGCCGCACCGGCAGCCATGGTACTTTTCATAAAATCTCTACGACTTAACTTGCTCATAATGTTTCTCCTATATTTCTTACAAAGGTTTTCTGTCTGATATATTTTGCTTATTTTCCTGCCGCGTATTCGCGGTAATGTTCAGCCACCTTGGCCTGGTTCGTATCGCCTTTATGGAAATAGAACCGATATTTAAAAGTCAAACTTTCACCGGCGCCGATGGTAATATCTCCTACTCCTTTTGGTTTGTTCTCGAAGTTATGCACTCCGAACGGGTTGGCCGCGAACAGTCCGTAATCACGAACGTGCCACCAGGTCGGATGTTTCGGGTTCTGCGGATGGTCGAAAATGGCAACGCCTACGATTTTATCTTCCACCGGCCCGTAATAATCACACCAGGCCGCCCGCTTACCCCAGGTTTCTTTGTCCCGATGACCTTCACTGTTGAGAATATGTCCTTTTCCGACTTCCCCTTTGAGTCGCATTGTCGGCGTTAATCGAATCGCCATCGACCCTTCCTTCGTATCACCCATAACCACCTTGCCTTCTGAGGCGTGAATGGTAATCTCGAAGTCCATTATTTGACCATCCGGCCGGTTGTAGAATCTGTGTGTTCGGGTATCCGTGCATATAATCTGGCCGTCGCGTGCCACGTATTTATTATTTGCCTGAATAACACCCATGTCGCGGCCGAAAGTGACCTTGAGGAATTTATCGTGAACAATCTTTCCGCTATTTCCGCCTTCGCCCCAGAAATCGTGCCCGTTTATCTCTCCGTGCGTAAACCACAGGCTGCGATGATGCACGTGGTCCTGTTTGTCGTCCCCTTCATCCAGACCTTTCTTCATCGGCCAGTGACGAATAATCGGCACACCCGTCGGCCCGATCACCGGGTAGAAATAAGGACGCGGCACATCCTTAAAACAGTATTCCGTAAAAAGTTTGCCGTTGATATCCACTCGTAGCGTTTTCTCTTGTTTTGTAATCTTAACCCCCGAAGTACCTTTTTGCCTTGTCCCTGACCTCTGCGCCTTCGCGACCATATCCTCAAAGACCTGGCGCTGCTCGGCCAGTGCCTTGACACGGTCCTGGGGTTTTGTGCGGGCTTCGAGAAGTATCCAGCCGGCGTAGTCCATCGCCACAAACAGGTTCATCAGCTCCTGGTAGGGATAGCTGCCGATGTTCAGCTCGCGGACGTGGACGATATCGCTAAACCTGTCCTTGACCAGGTTGAAGTTAACTTGGAGCCCCTCTCCCTGAAGATCCTGGGAATTGCAGTTCCAGCAGACACCGACGTTGGGATGGTCAGCCACGTCCATAATCTCTTTCATTATTGGAAGCGGCGAGCAGCTCCCGTGAACCTCCAGCCGAATCTTCTGGCCGTAGTCGGCAGCAAATCGACCTAACTCATTCAGTGATTTACCTATCTGCTCAACAGTTTTTTCCTGCGATACACCTTTCGGCAGGTCATTCGGTTTGACCTTGACGCCGGTGCCGCCCACATCGCTTGAGAGCCTGATATACTCCTTTGCCCCCTCGATGTCTCTGCGGAGCCTCGCAGGGTCGGTATGATGGAAGGCAAAGTTGGTACCAAGGCCGACGAGTGTCACCGGGCTGTCGGCGAAGCGTTTCTTCACCTCCCGGCGTTGCCGGGCGTTAAGGTCCGATTCAACTCCATGAGCGTGCTGTGTTCGCAGCTCGACACCAAGGACTCTGCTCTTTTCGCAATTGGCTATGAGCGTCGGCAGGTCCCAGTCCTGGCCCCAGAGGTAGGTAACCAGCCCGATTTTCATTCTGGAGCCTGGCCCGGCTGGACTCACCGCCAACACTTTACCCAACGGCCCGGCCGCCGCCAATGAGGCGCCAAAATACATTCCGCCTATGGCGGATTTAAGAAAATCACGGCGTGTGTTATTGGATGTGTTCATAGTTCTCTCTTTCTGTGTAAACTCTACCAACGAAACGATTCTGCTCTTTGACATTTTTTAAGAGCATTCGCATCAATATCTTAGCCCATCCTCACTTATGGCTAAAGCTTTTCTTTTATCAGTTAAGCCTCTTTCTGTCAAGCGGTTTTTGAAAAAAATCGGATATATTCCGTGTCCGCCATCGATTTTTGACCGCCAGACCACAACTTGACATTTGTGAAAGTGTGATTTCAATTAGTACTCGCTCACCGCTCAAATGATGGATGTCATTCTGAGTCCTTCACTTCGTTCAAGGATAAACTCCGCGAAGAATCTCTTTTGTTCAGGCCAGATGCTTCGCCTTTCGGCTCAGCATGACAATTCCTCAAATTACGAGTGAATGACTGCTAACTTTTCCGCGACTTTTAAGCCGGCCTCCTTCTTTGCAATTGCTTCGCAGCTCCTTTTCATTTCTTGGCGTTTGTTTTGGTTTTTCATCAGCTCTTTTAGCTCTTCCCACAGCCATTCCGCTCTGTCTTTTTCATCCGGGATGTCATCTACTATAACCGCCGCACCGGCCTCAACTAATTTGCCCGCATTCAGGTACTGGTGCCTGTCCCTGTGATACGGATAGGGCATACAAATACTTGGCGTCCCAGCCGCTGCGAATTCAGCCACGCTGACCGCACCACTTCTGCCGATGACCAAATCCGCAGCAGCCAACAGGTTGGGCATATCGTCAAAATACCCTAAAACCATATAGTCGATTTTGGCATCACTGTACTTGCTCTTGACTTTTTCAAGATTGCGCCGCCCCGTCAGATGAACTATCTGCCAGTTATTTGCAAAAGTGTCCAACTTTCTTAGCAGCGAACATACCGCTGTGTTAATGTTCTCCGAGCCGCTCGATGCGCCGGTTATAAGCAGAATCTTTTTTTCTTTATCAAGACCTAACTGCTCTATCGCTTGATTGGGCTGGGGATTGGCAAAACCGCTTCGCAACGGGCAGCCTACAACATTGACTTTAGTGTTCTTGTTCGCAAAATACTGCGCCGTATCTTCAAACTGCACAAAAATCTCATCCGCCCATCGCGCTATTATCTTATTTGCGCGCCCGGGCAAAATATCAACATTCAAAAGTCCGATGGGGACTTTACGTTTATGTGCCGCCAGGCAGACCAGCCCTGACACAAACCCGCCGACCCCTATCACCACTGCGTCTTTACTTTTAGCGATTAGTTCTTTTGCAATGTTGTAGCTGGTCAAAAACGAGCCGCAAAAGCTGATTAGTTTGCCGGGCCGAATGGAAAAACCTTTGGCCGGAAGCGGAGTATATTCGAAACCGGTTTGCCCAAGGATTTGTTCATCAATACTACGGGTGCTGCAGAAAAAATGTATCTTCGCTGTCGGCTGGATTTTCACTATCTGCTCTGCAACAGCAACGGCAGGATATATATGCCCTCCCGTCCCCCCGCCGGCAAAGAAAAAACACCTGTCGCCCATAATTTGAGCCTCCCTGCGTAGTAGTCTGTCAAACTTGAATCTGTAAGTTGTTATTCCCACGAAAGCGGGAATCCAAACTTATGGATGGTACTGGATTCCGCATCAAGTGCGGAATGACAGCCCTCAAAGCACGCTTGACAAAACACTATTAGCTTTACATGAAAAGTCTGCGCGAAGGCGGTATAAAATGCAAGCGTTTTTTGTTATCCCCGCAAAGTATATTCACGACGCCCCGTCACTGAAGCTTTTGAGCGTAGGCGACCCATTCGGGGGCCTTGGGGGATAATCAATAAAAGAAGGGCCTATACCGAATCAATCAGTACAGGCCCCAAATTGAAGCAAATCCATTGTCCTATCGCCTGTCGCCGAGAGTTCCACACCAATTAGGTATGAGCTTAAGCTCAATTGGTGCCGGACGCGGCAACGTCGTTTATTCAATCTTAGAAATCAAGATAGCATCCATCAACGCAGCGTCCTCCCGGTAGCCGACCTCCAGGGTGTAGGTCCCGGGATCCATGGTGAAGAGCACAGTGTCGCCATCATCTTCGGCGCTGAAGACATCTTCCCAGTACCAGGCGTCTGAGTCCGGAGGGTCACTCCATCGTACCCAGCCACTACTGTGGTTAGTTGTCTGGGTAGTAGCGCCTTGGATGCGGAACCAGAAGGAGTCGCCATCAGGGATAATTATGCGACAACTAATCTTGTAGGTTCCACCCGTTACTGCAAAAGTGTAAGTCGCAGTACCATCAGGAGCCGGTGGATTACTGCTGCTGTTACCGACATCGTCGGTTGTGCCGATATACTCACCACCGGAGGCCCCGGCCACATCCGTATAGACCTGGAAGGGTGCGGTTATCGTATCAGCCGCCTCTGCTTCGAACCATATTTCTTCCGAAGGAACCACAATCTCAGGAGCCAACCGATACAGCCGAATGTCATCAAAGAGAACCATACCTGAACCGCCGGGTGTCGGATTCGTATCGTTACCAAAGCCAATGCTAAAGCTCGTGACATTCTGCAGGTTCACGCCAAACGATGCCAGGTTGATGCTCCACTGCTTCCATTGTGGTCGGGTTATGTCAGCCGCATCGCCGTCATATACCACCTTCGAGCCGTTAAGCTTTACATACATCTGCTCAGGAGCATTAGCCGAATCGCCATGGAACCACAGTACCAATTCCGTAACGCCTTCCTCGGTCCAGTCACGCATGGTGTCCAATGTCAGCTCTGCCTCTGAATACTTGGACTTGCCCTGCATGTTGTTGTCGTAGAAGTACGGCATTGCCTGCCAACCTCCGTGAACGATAGTTTCCTCGGTGTAAGAACCCGTAGTTTCATCGCCAACCATAGAGCCGGTCCCATTACCGGCATAGGGTGGTAAAGTGGGATGTGAGGCATAGCCAACCCCATCTCTCCACGCCCACCATATCTCATTGTTGCCAATGTCGTAGTCCTCAAAGTCGTCCACGACAAGGAAATCACCTGTTGTAAAGCTCCAGACATTGCCTGTCCACGGACTGTCGGGGGTGACGTTATTGACTTCGTCGATGCGCCAGTAGTAAGTAGTGTACCAGGCAAGTTTTGCGGATTCATAGCTTTCGGAACCAAGGTCTTTGGCCCCTTTGTACTCAGGTGAGCTTGTATCGGCGTTCTTTACGGCTTCTTCGTCAGTACCGAGGTACACATCATGTGAAGCGGCATAATCTCCCGGGTTCCATCTAAGAATAGGCATCATTTTCACATCAGCAGCTCCATTGGGTGGTTTCGGGCTGCCGGCCTTTACGGGCGGAGACAACGCAGCCTGCGGAATGAGCTGCTTCGGCGTGGATGGACTTGACCACCACAGCTCCGCCACTGCACCGCCGCTATTTTCATAGTACTCCATCAAAAGGCCGTACACCTGCCCGGCGACAAGGTCAATTGTTCCAAAGTTCTCGGTGGCTGATTGGTCCTCCCAGTCATCAACGAGCTCTTGACCATCAACCCACAAACGCACACCATCGTCGCTATTGGTGTAGAAGGTATAGGTCTCAGTAAACGCCGCCTCTACCTCGCCGGTCCATCTTGCCGAGAAGTTATCATCGCCGACCGATGCATCCGGTGAGCCGGGGTCACCCCAGTTGAAGTCGATTTGAGGATCTAATCTCGTCAGCACGAGATTCTCGAAATTCATACCTCTGTAGTAGTCACCTCGTATACCTCCGCCGGCCTTTGCGGTCTTGAAGCTCCAGACATCGCCTTTGTAGGTGTTGAGGCCATCGAACTCATCAACCCGCCAGTAGTAAACCTTGTTGTATTCAAGGGGGCCGGGAGTATAGCTTGTAGGTCCCTGAGGGAGACCCGCAACGCCGCTGTTCACATCGTCAAAATTGTCGCCGAAATATACATGGTGCAGCTTCGTACCGAAACCAGCCGTCCAGCTTAGGCTCGCATTCGGGTCTATGAATGGGGCCCCATCAGCCGGGTCAGGGTCATAAGCCTTCTTGGGTGGAATCCAAAAGCTCCAGACAATGCCCTTGTGTATTGTAGTACCGTCGGCCTCAATTTCATCGACCCGCCAGTAGTAGGTCGTACCCGGAACAAGACCGTCCGGAAAAGCGAATCCCGGGAAGCCAACGACAAGAAACGTCGAGGGCTGGTTGCCCTGGAACGCATCGGGGGTGCCGTCGTTCACATCGTCAAAATTGTCGCTGAAGTACACATCGTGTGAGGCCGCAGTCGCACCCGCTGACCAGGCAAGACTCGCCCAAGTATCCAAATATAGCTCACCTTCAGCCGGAGAGGGATTATAAGCATTCAAGATGGCACCACGACGGCTTTCAGGGGGCCCGTCACCTGTCGGCGTGTAATCGGGGTTGGTAGTCAAAACGATCTTGTCGACAATAAGTCCGTCCTCACGCACCCAGATGTTCAGGACGTGCATGCCGGTCGTAGTTACCTCGAACTGCGCCCGCCCCGTCTCTGGATACCTGTCGTTGGACCAAGTGTTGCCCCCGCCGGACCAATTGCTAGAAAGGGGTCTTTCCTCGCCGTCCAGACCGGCGTGGCAGGAATCATCGCCTCCGCCAGCAGCCCAGGCCAGGATCCACACATAGTGCGTGCCGGTCTTGACAAAGTTAATCTCATATTCTAACCGCGGACTCGTGGCGGCATAGCCGGGGTCGTAAAAGGAGGGACCCAATACCTGCATACCGGCGGTGCCGGTAAAGCCTTCCGTTGGCCCGACCTCTACCCATTCAGCGCCACTTAGAGGAACATTTTCATCAAAGTGTTCAGCTTCCACCGAAACAATGCCGTCCGGACCGGAGTCCTGATGGAGCGGGTCTGCGTTTGCCGCGCCGCCGACCAGACCTGCCACCAGGACAAAAGAGACCAGATAAATCAATTTTTTACACATAATAGTCCTCCTTCAAAATTAAAAACTCGAAATTCGAATATCGAAATCCTAAACAAATTCAAAATCCTAATTACGAAAATTCAAAACAGCGTCTCATCAACTGAGATGTTTTTTTTTGAGAGTTTGTATTTTGAACATTTGATATTGTTTCCACCGCAAGGTGTCCTCCGTAAGGAGTCCTTAGGACTGCGGAGAATTTCGGATTTCCTTAATATTTGTGAATTATGCCTTGTCAATACGCCAAGAGCACAACTCACCTGTACTTGCGTTAACACAGGTGCGAGCATCGAGATATCAAACACACAATCAATAAGGGCTTACAACTCCTATGGTGCTTGCGGCTTACGGTGCCGGCCGATACAAACGAATATCATCAAAGTACACCATACCTGAACCACCAGCCAGCGGATTGTTTCTGTTACCAAAACCAAGAGCAATCGTATTGACATTGGCCAGGTTCACACCCTGGTCGGCAAAGGCCTGCAGGTCGATAGTCCATTCCGTCCAGGTATCTATCTGTACTGCATTAGGATTATCATGAGTAACTACCGCATTGCCATTAAGAGCCATGTACATCGGCTCAGCAGCATTGGACGCATCACCGTAGAACCACAGCGACAATACTCCAACGCCTTCTTCGGTCCAGTCGCGCGGATAAGTCAATGTCTTCTGCGCCTCTGAATACCTGAGGATGCTGTTGTCGTACCAGAACGGCATCGACTTGCCACCTCCGTGAACGATAGTTTCCTCAGTATAAGAACCAGTGGTGTCATCGCCCACAGCCGAGCCGGTCCCGTTACCGGCGTAGTACGGTTCAGTACCCGGCGTGCCATAGCCAAGCCCATCTTTCCATGCGTACCATATCTGGTTGTCACCGGTGTCGTAGTTCTCAAAATCGTCTATGAGAATGAAGTCGGCTACCGTAAAGCTCCAGACTCTACCTGTGCTGATAGTCCCGTCTGTATTGTACTCATCGATACGCCAGTAGTAAGGCCCACCGCCCCATTCAACGCCTTCAGGTGGATTATAGCTGGTAGCACTTTGACGGTCCCGATATATGCCGGTCGTATCGGTTTCATCAGCATTGGCAACGGCGTCTTTATCAGTCCCGAAGTACACATTGTGCTGAGCTGCTTTTTCTCCCGGCGAGAAGCTAAGTGGTGCCGCGTCTTTGATGTTCGGTGTTGACCGATTGGCCGGGCTTGGGTCCCAGGCGAGCCGCAGGTCACCTCTCATAATATCAGGTATCTCTGCGGCCGTAAGCCCATAGTTATAGACGCGAATGTCGTCGATAAGGCCATCGAAATCCCTGGTGCCGCTCGCTTCCTCGGGCTGGTTACCAATCGCCACTTTTACCGTGGGGCTGGTAGCGACTGCAGTGCCGCCCTTGGCGGTCCTGCCGACCTCCTGGCCGTTCTTGTACAGCCGCATCGTGCTGCCGTCCCAGGTTGCAGCCACGTGCGCCCACTCACCAGCAACCAAGGCACCGGCAGTAGTAATGTAGGTTGTAGTATCCTGCCCGTCATCCGTCTTCAGGCGGAATCGAAGTGTGTGGTCATCTCCAATCGTGCTTAGCATCCACCAGTGGTCGTTTCCGTCCGAGCCGGTTGCCTTAGAAATTATTCGGGCGTCATCTACAGTAAAGCTGCGAGGATTGATCCAGGCTGCCAGGGTAATGCCGTTCCCAACCACATCAAAACTACCTACGGACACCCGGTCATTCTCACCGGTAATGAAATTCAGCGCATCGCCGTCATACCCAGCGACCCAGTCGGGGCCGCTGATGGTACCATGATGCTGATGGCCTGAGAAGTCAACGGCAGTAGTGCCCATACCCTCATCCAGCTTCCACCAGCCGAGGAGGTTAGGGTCAGTGATGGCTATAATGGGTATTGTTCTAAAACTCCAGACAACGCCTTTATGCGTGGCGACGCCATCAAACTCATCGACCCGCCAGTAGTAAACCTTGTCCAATTCAAGTGTGCCGGGAGTATAAGCTGTAGCTGCCTGAGGCAGACCCACGACGCCATCGTTCACGTCGGCAAAATTGTCGCCGAAGTACAGATGGTGCAATTTCGCTCCGAAACCTGTGGTCCAGCTAAGCTCCACATTCGTATCTACAAATTTGGCGTTATCAGCCGGGTGGGGGTCATGGGCCTTCCTGGGCGGAATCCAAAAGCTCCAGACATTGCCTTTGTGTTTTGTGGTCCCGTCGGCCTCAACCTCATCGATTCTCCAATAGTAAGTTGTGCCCGGAACAAGACCGTCCGGATAGGGAAATCCGGGGAAGCCAACGACAAAGAACGTCCCGGTATGGTTGCCCTGGAACCCCGACGAGTCGGGGGTGCCGTCGTTCACATTGTCGAAGTTGTCACCGAAGTACACATCGTGTGAGGCCGCATCATCTCCGGGCGACCAGGTAAGGCTCACCCAAGTATCCTCATATATGGCACCATCGGCCGGGATGGGTTCACGTGCCGTTGCCCACGACGGAGGGATACCGTTGGCCAGGTCCTGCACCTGGGCCGCCGACATAGCGCGACTGTAAATCCGGACGTCGTCGATGAGGCCGTCGAACGGCCTATCACCACCAGTGCCGGCAGGCTGGTTACCAATCGCCACTTTCACAGTGGAGTCGGTGCTGAGCGTACCGCCCTTGGCGAGGCTGCCAACTTCCACACCGTTCTTATATATCCGCATTGTTTCGCCGTCCCAGGTTACCGCCACGTGGATCCACACGTCGGTTTCTATAGTTCCAGTAGTAGTGTCGGCTTTAATTTCACCGGTAGTTCCATCCGTCCTCAGGCGGAACCGCAGTACTTTTATGCCACTCTGCCGGCTGGAACTCACCATGAACCAGTGTTCCTCGTTGGAACCACCAATCGCCTTGGAGACCATGCGGGGGTCGTTGCCCGGCGTATCAAGGTTCCGGGCATTGAACCAACAAGCGATACTAATGGCCTCACCAGTGACATTGAACGAACCTACCGATACGCGGTCACTACCCTGACCATCGAAATCGAGGCAGTATCCTGTGCCGTCCCAGCCGCCGGCTACCCACTGGGCCCCGGAAATGGTGCCATCACGGCCATTTCCAGAGCTGTCGAAGGCCGTACTACCGGAGCCCTCATCAAAGTTCCAGTGCCCCACCAGACTGGCTTGAGCGCTAACGGCCAGGCTCAGCACCAAAATAAAAGAAATAAAATTGAGCAATTTCTTAGACACAATAGTCATCCTTGAAAAAATATAGGCTGTTAAATGAAATGTAAAAAAATAACCGTGATACATGATGCTTTTGAAGCAATTCTATGTTTTGCACAATAACTCCTCCTCTGTCGAAAAGGCATAAAGATTCCACACCTCAGAGGACCGGAACCAGCAAGTACCTACCTCTTCGACCCTTCGGCTGCGCTCAGGGCAGGCTCCATGCTGTTCCAGCCTCACCAATTCTATTTATACCAAATTAGCCACTTTCTCGTCAAGGGTAATCTTTATATGAGTATGCACAATTGTATTATCCAAAGGAATCAGGTAGAATTATCAGGTATGACCCGAAGAGACTTTTTACGTTCATGGGTGTTGGCGGTGTCTGGGATGTACCTCGGCGGGAAGGTCTGGTCTGCGCCGGGAAATCAAACCCGTCCCGAGCGAAGTCGAGGGAATGGCACCGGCGGCCCTAACATTGTGCTCATCGTATCCGACGACCAGGGCTATGCGGACTCGAGCTGCTACGAGCATCCGAAAGAGGTCAGCACGCCCAATATCGACCGGCTGGCCGCCGAAGGCGTGCGATTGACAAACGGTTATGCGAGCGCCTATGTCTGTGCGCCGACCCGGGCGGGACTTTTAACCGGAAGATACCAGCAGCGGTTCGGCTTCTATACAGGCGGTGATTCGAGGATTGGATTACCCTTGAATGAAGTTACGGTAGCTGAGGTGCTTAAAAAGCAAGGCTATGCAACGGCGGTTATCGGCAAATGGCACGTGGGCATTGAGCCGGAATATCGTCCTTTGAAGCGGGGCTTTGACGAATTCTACGGATTCTTAGGACACGGGGCGCATGATTATTTCAAACTTCAGATAACAAACGAACATAATTCGATCTATCGTAACGACAAACCGATTAACGATACCGGCTACCTGACAGACAACCTTGGTCGCGAAGCTGTGTCATTTATTGAACGGCACCAAAAACGGCCCTTTTTCCTTTATCTGCCTTTTAACGCCGTGCACTGGCCCCTGCAGGCGCTGCAGAAGTATATAAAACGCTTCGATACTGGGGATGAGAACCGGGATATTTACCTGGCAATGCTCACGAGTATGGATGAGGCGATTGGAAAAGTGCTGGATGCTCTCAAACGAACCGGCGCCGACGACAATACCCTGCTTATATTTTTCTCAGACAACGGAGGCGCCAGAAAGAACTTTGCCAATAACGGTGCTCTGCGGGACTACAAGCAGAGTGTTTATGAAGGTGGAATACGTGTGCCGTTTATTGTTCGCTGGCCGGGGAAATTACCGAAAGGAACAGTTTGCGAGGAGCCTGTCATTTCACTGGATGTCATGCCAACTATCTGTGCTGCCGCTGGTACAGCATTGCCTAACGACCGCGTATATGACGGCAAGGATATGCTGCCGGTTCTTCGAGGTCAAATGAAAGGGCCTTTGCATAAAACTCTTTTCTGGGACGATGGTGTCAAACAGTGGGCCGTTCGAGAAGGTAAATGGAAACTACTTTTTAATAGAGAAGGCTCTTTAGAGCTGTATGACCTTGAAGGCGATATTAGTGAAAAAAACAATCTTGCAAAACAAAATCCGGAAATTGTTAAAGGCCTGCAGCGGACCTATACGGCCTGGAAGAATCAAATGGCCCCCCAGCTCAGTAAAGCCAGGAGAAAGCGGCAAACTTCCACAACTATTAGCTCACAGAAAAGGAAAAATAGAAAGACCCGCTAATGTTCTGAAAAAAAGACCGTTTTGAGGCCAATAGTAAGCCAATTACCGCTCCTTTATCCCGATGTACATCGGGACGGCTCCGTTTTGGGAAGTCGCGGCTCCGTTTTGCAGAATCTCAAATCGTTTAATAAATTCTTGACAAGGGGGCGGGTAATACATAAAGTAGCTCTCTCGTTTACCCCGAAGCAGTGATTGGCGGGGGATTAAACCAGTAAACAATGGCGTTTTTTTAGTATTGAAAATAAGGAGAAGTACAAATGTCAACAAAGGTGGCAATTAACGGGTTCGGCCGAATCGGCAGAGCCGTGGCAAGAATTATTATGGAAAAAGACGGCGATTTGGACCTGGTCGCTATCAATGACCTTACGGACGCCAAGAGCCTTGCGCATCTGTTCAAATACGATACGGTGATGGGCAAATGGGGCGGGACGGTCGAGGCAAAAGACGGCGAATTAGTCATCAACGGCAAATCTATTAAGGTTTTAGCTGTCAGGAATCCTGCGGAACTGCCCTGGAAGGATATGGGCGTAAAGGTTGTTCTCGAATCGACGGGCATCTTTCGCAAAGCCGAATCGCCGAAGGGCGGTTACGCCGACCATATCAAGGCAGGCGCCGACAAGGTCATGCTGAGTGTTCCGGCAAAGGATGACATTGACGCTACCATCGTCTTGGGCGTTAACGATGAGATGCTAACCAGCGAGGTCAACTGTGTATCGAACGCAAGCTGTACGACCAACTGCCTTGCACCTCTGGCCAAGACCCTCAACGATGCGTTTGGTATTGAGCAGGGAGTTATGACTACCATTCACGCCTACACCAACGACCAAAATGTGGCTGATATGATACATAGTGACCTGCGTCGTGCGCGTGCGGCGGCGGCGAACATTATCCCCACCACCACCGGTGCAGCAAAAGCCATCGGCAAAGTTATTCCCGAACTTGAAGGCAAGCTCGATGGTTTCGCCGTTCGGGTGCCTATTCCGGTCGGCAGTATCGTTGACCTTGTGGTTAATGTCAAAAAAGACGTTACGGTCGATAGCGTAAACGCAGCAATGAAGGCAGCAGCGGAAGGGCCAATGAAGGGTATCCTGGTTTATTGCGATGAGCCAATAGTCAGCAGTGACATCGTTAACGACCCTGCTTCGAGCATCTTCGATTCTCTATGCACAATAGTCGTCGGCAGGACCGTTAAGGTCGTTAGCTGGTATGACAACGAGTGGGGTTACTCGAACCGCAGCGTCGATATTATGGAGAGAATGGCGAAGATGTAGTGTAAATCCGAATAACGAAAAGTGAAAAGTGCCTAAAGTGAACTAAAGTGAGCTAAAGTTAGAAAAAAGGATATCCAATATTGAACAAGAAATGATGAAGGAATTGGGAATAGAATAGTTCGATTTTCGAGCCCGATGTACATCGGGATTCATTATTCATTCCTTTTAACTTTAGGCACTTTACACTTTAGACACTTTAGTTCACTCAATTTTGTTTCGGATTTCGTGCTTCGGATTTCGAATTTCAGAAAAAATAGGTAAAGGAAATGGCTAAGAAGACTGTTGCCGATATCGATGTGAAGGGTAAGAAGGTCCTGATGCGGTGCGATTTTAATGTGCCGCTGGACGAGGACTGCAATATCACCAGCGATGACCGAATCGTTAAGGCACTGCCTACAATAAAGAAGATATTGGATGGCGGCGGTGCGCTGATTCTTATGAGCCACCTCGGCAGACCCAAGGGACAAAGGAATGAAAAGATGTCTCTGGCGCCTGCGGCCAAAAGACTCTCGGAGCTATTGGGGCAAGAGGTTATCTTTGCTGAAGATTGTATCGGCCCCGAGACAAAGGCAAAGATCCAGTCGCTGGCCGGCGGCGATTGTATGCTGCTTGAGAACCTGCGTTTTCACAAGGAAGAAACGATAAAGGACAAGGCGGCAAAGGAAGATGCGCAACTGCGGCAGGCCAAAGACGATTTTGCAAAGCAGCTTGCCGAGCTGGCGGATATTTACGTTGACGACGCTTTCGGCACGGCGCATAGGGATAATGCTTCGATGTACACGGTGCCGAGTGTGATGCAAGGCAAGCCGCGGGTCATCGGTTTCCTTATCGAAAAGGAGCTGAAGTTCTTGGGTGAAACCCTTAGTAATCCCGAAAGGCCGTTCGCAGCGATACTGGGCGGAGCGAAGGTATCAGACAAGATAGGTGTAATTGAGAATCTGATAGACAAGGTCGATCGCATCATTATTGGTGGGGCTATGGCATATACGTTTCTCAAAGGCAAGGGCAAGAACATCGGTAAGAGCCTATGCGAAAATGACTTCATTGACGAGGGCCAAAAACTGTTGGATCAGGCAGCCGAGGTGGGCTGTGAGGTAGTCTTGCCTGTGGATCACCATGTGGTCCGCGAGCTGAAGCCTGGCGCACCACACCGCACAGCGGTGGGCGATATTGACCCGGGTTATCAGGCTGTCGATATTGGGCCGATTGCGGCCCAGACGTTTGCACAGAAGATTGCTGATGCCAAGACCATCGTTTGGAACGGGCCGATGGGTGTCTTTGAAATACCTCCTTTTGATGAAGGAACGAAAGTCGTTGCTTTGTCTGTTGCCGAGGCCACGGACAAAGGAGCACGCAGTATAATCGGCGGCGGTGACAGTGCGAGTGCGATAAAGAAGCTCGGCCTGGAAGACAAAATAAGCCATATTTCCACCGGCGGAGGTGCTTCGCTCGAATTTCTGGAAGGTAAAAAATTCAAGTGCCTTGAGATTCTGGATGAAAAATAGTATTAATAAAAAGAGTAGGGATAGCCTTATGACGAAACGATTTAAAGATAATAAGGCGCTGCTGGATAAGAGCAGATTTGAAAAGTCAGAGGAAGAGAAGAAACGATGGCTCAGGAATCTGTCCTGGAAGAAGGCGTTGCGACTTGAGGAGAGCCTGCTTTCCTCTGAACTTATCTGGGAATGGCGCAAAAATTTCCCTGAAGATAATCCTATTTGCCTACAAAAGAGCCTGGCTATAAAGCAGAAAACATGATGGTTTTATTAGAAGAAGTCTATAAGAAGGTTGTAACTTTTCTAAACGCGGAAAAATACAAATACCTGATAATCGGGGGTATTGCTGCGGGGACGCTGGGCGAGCCGAGGGTTACAGGTGATGAGGATATGGAATGAGCTGGACGGGTTGCTGAACGATTAATACAGGATTTTATCTTTACTTCAGGCTCGAGGTCAATAGGCGAACAACAGTGATTCGTTGTGGTTAATAATAATCGATAGCAAATAGTTGATAGCAATGAAGCTGCCCAAAGCAGGGACAATTGAGGTTGTGCCGTCGATACTAAGCGCCGACTTTGCCCGACTGGCTGACGAGATAGCTGTAGTTGAGTCGGCTGGTGTGAATATGGTGCATCTTGATGTTATGGACGGCCACTTCGTTCCGAATATTACTATTGGGCCGCCGGTGATTGCCAAGCTCCGCAAGTGCAGCAGTCTTGCTTTCGATGCCCATTTGATGATAAGTGAGCCGGGCAAATACGCCGAGCGTTTTATCGAGGCCGGCGCCGACCATATAACATTTCACATCGAAGTAGCTGATGAACCCCAGAGGCTTATCGACAAATTACACAATTTAGGGTGCAGTGCCGGGATATGCCTGAATCCGGAAACTCCGGTTGAAGCAATAGAGGGTGTTGGGCCGCTTTGCGATATGGTTCTGGTGATGACGGTGCGGCCGGGTTTCGGCGGACAGGAATTTATGCCGGAGGCGGCGAAAAAAATCAGCAGAGTCAGAGAAATCGTCGGCCCTGACATACGCATCGAAGTTGATGGCGGGATAGACCCTCAAACCACGCCAATAGTAGTTTCCTACGGTGCCGATACGCTTGTTGCGGGCAACGCAATATTTGCAAAAACCGACCGTATTGCCGCGATAAACGCTATTCGAGAGGCAGCCGAGTAATTTTTATAGCCATCTCTGTGAGTTTTTGGTAATATCCCACTTTGGTTGTCAAGTGCCTAAAGTGAGCTAAAGTGCCTAAAGTGAGCTAAAGTGACACTTATGTGTCATCCCTTCGGCAAGCTCAGGGTAAGCTCTGAGGCGCAGCCGAAGGATCTGGCCAATGAAAAAGAGATTCTTCGCTTCGCTCAGAATGACAGCTTCGCTGTCACTTTAGGCACTTCGAAGGGTGCTGGGCCGAGTACGGGTTGATATGGGCAAAGAAGTGAAATCCAAATGGAACGGTTTCTCGTTGAAGCCGCGGAGAGATATGCCCGAAGGGCTGTGGGTGCGGTGTCCGGGCTGTGAGCATATGCTCTATAAAAGTACCGTCGAAAAGAACCTCAATGTCTGTCCGGAATGCAATCATCACTTTCGCATCGAGGCAGCAACTCGAATTAAGTATCTGGCCGATGAAGATTCTTTTCAGGAGATTCTCGGCGATTTGACGACCGAAGACCCACTGAGCTTTAAGTTCAGGGGAACCACTTATAAACAGCGAATCAAAGACGATGCGAAAAAATCCGGCGCAAAAGAGGCTATGCTAATCGGCAAGGCATTTATCAAAGGCAGAGGCGTTATCTTAGCGGTGATGGAGCCGAATTTCCTGATGGGCTCTATGGGTTTTGTAGTCGGCGAGAAACTCTGCGCGGCGGTTGATATGGCGATGGCCGAGAAACTGCCTTTAGTAGCGGTTTGCTGCTCCGGCGGGGCAAGGATGCACGAGGGCGTAGTGTCATTAGGGCAGATGGCCAAGACTTCCGCTGCGTTAGCGAAATTTGACGAGGTCGGCGGACTTTATATCTGCGTCTTGACCGACCCGACGACCGGCGGTGTTACGGCGAGCTTTGCAATGTTGGGTGATTGTTTAATGGCTGAGCCGGGGGCGCTTATCGGTTTTGCCGGGCCCCGCACGATTGCCGAAACAATAAAGGTGGAGCTGCCGGAAGGATTCCAGACGGCTGAGTTTATGTTAGAGCACGGCTTTGTAGATATGATTGTGCACCGCAAGGACCTTCGCAGCGAAATCGCACGCCTTATAGATTACTGCCAGAAATAAAAACCAAAGTTTTAAAAGCACAAAAACGCCAGTATCGCTGAAAACACTGAGAAGCATCTAAGCTAATTATCATCTTGCGAATAATCGCAAAATCGTCCTTTCACTTCTGATTGAATATCAGTATAATCTGGGAAAAATAACGTAGTGCTTTGCCACTCGTGATTTGATGAATTGTCATTCCGAGCGAAGCGTAGCGGAGTCGAGGAATCTGTTTTAATAGACCCCTCGTCTTCGCTCGGGGTGACAACCTTCTGTAAAATAGCAATACATCTGTGACAAAGCAGTAGAAGCTGTAGCAGATAGAAAAAGAGATTCTTCGCTTCGCTCAGAATGACAATGTAATGGATTCCCGCTTTCGCGGGAATGACAGAAGGAAGCGGGAATAACGAAAGTGGAGTCTCGGTGCTTTCCGGAGCAGGTATGGGGTATTTTCGGAAAAATATCGAAAAGGTAAAAGGTTACGAGCCGGGTTTTCAGCCGAAGGAAACAGACATCATAAAGCTGAATACCAATGAAAATCCCTATCCACCCTCACCGCAGGTAATGAAGGTACTGGCCGAAATCAGTGCAGAACAGCTTCGCCGATATCCCGACCCTGTTGGAAATGAATTCCGGCAGGCGGCGGCGGAAGTCAACGGCGTTCAGCCCGAGAATATTATGTGCTGCAACGGCGGAGATGATTTGCTGACTATTGCTTTTCGTGCGTTTTGTGATGAGAATCGACCTGCTGCATACCTTGTTCCGACGTATTCACTTTATCCGGTATTAGCTAAATTGCAAAATAGCAAGGAGATTGAAGTTCCGTTCGATGATGAATTCAATCTGCCGGCCAGATTGGCGAGCACCAATGCGTCTTTGACCATTGTTTGCAATCCGAATGCACCGAACGGCAGCTTTATAAGTATCGACGAGCTGGCTTCGTTGGCAGATAAATTGAATGGAGTATTGCTGATTGATGAGGCATACGTGGATTTTGCCGAGGCCAATTGCACGGGGCTGGTTAAAGAATTCGATAATGTGATTATACTTCGGTCGATGAGCAAGGGATATAGTCTTGCGGGGATACGGTTTGGATATGGCATCGCCCAGCCTGACTTAATAGCCGGCCTGATGAAGGTCAAAGATTCCTACAATGTTGATGCTGTCGCCATCGCCGTGGCCACTGCTGCGATAAAAGACCAAAAGTATTTCAGCGAAACAACCGAAAAAGTAAAGAAGGACCGCGACATATTAGTCGCACAACTGCGCGATTTAGGATTTGAGGTGCCGGAAAGCTGTGCTAATTTTGTCCTTGCCCAGAGCAAAAACTGCAAGGCAAGCAAGATTTATGATAAACTAATAGAGCGCAGGATTTATGTCAGATACTTTAACCTGGCCAAGCTCGACGATAAGTTGAGAATAAGCGTAGGCACAGGCGAACAAAATGATAAACTTATTTCGGCTTTGAAAGAAATTTTGTCAGAACGTCGCCCCTTCGGCTGCGCTCAGGGCAAGCTTACCGGCGACGGCTAAACGTGTACAAGGATATTCTTATGGGTAAGAGGACTGCTGAAGTTCACAGACAAACAAAAGAAACCGACGTTACGGTCGAGCTTAATCTGGACGGCGTCGGCAAATACGAGATTGACAGCGGCATCGGCTTTTTGGACCATATGCTCACACACCTGAGCAAGCACAGCAAAATCGACCTGGTGGTAAAAGCCAAAGGCGATCTGGACGTCGATGCTCACCATACGGTCGAAGATATAGCGATATGTCTCGGTGAATGTTTGCTGAAAGCTCTTGGAAATAAAAAAGGGATTGCCAGATACGGGCATAGCTCCGTGCCCATGGAGGATGCCTTGGCGAATGTGTCCGTTGATTTGTCGGGCAGGGCAGCCTGTGTGTATAATGTTGAGTACCGAACAGATAAAATCGGCGATTTCGACCTCGAGTGTCTGGAGGAGATGCTGCGGAGCTTCGCAAATAACGGCAAGTTTAATCTGCATATAAACGTGCCATACGGGACAAACAGCCATCATATAGCTGAGGCGATTTTCAAGGGACTGGGCAAGGGGCTCGGTACGGCTGTCAGCATTCTCGGGACGGATGTCCCAAGCACAAAGGGGACGCTATGAAAGTGTCTAAAGTGTCTAAAGTGAACTAAAGTGCCTAAAGTTAAATAGAATGAGAATGAACAATGAATGTGGCACGGCCATCTTGGCCGTGTTTTCACGGGATTCAAGACCGTGCCACGTTGGATATTCTTTTTCATAACTTTAGGCACTTTAGATACTTTAGTTCACTTGTTACTCTGTGAAGTAGCTTCGCTACGTAGCACGAGTTAGCTCACTTGTATATTATGATTGAGGAACCTAAAAGTGAATATCGAAGCGGGATAGGCACCGATATCCACAGGCTCATCGAGGGCAGGAAGCTGATGCTCGGTGGAGTTTATTTGTCGTACCCGGCTGGGCTGGCCGGCCACAGCGATGGTGATGTGGCCCTGCACGCTGTCATCGATGCTCTGCTCGGTGCAAGCGGGATGGGCGATATCGGGACATTGTTTCCCGATACGGACCCGCGATGGAAGGACGCAGACAGCAAAGAGCTTTTGCTTATTGTAAAGGAGCGACTTGAAGAAAAACACTGGGAAGTGGTCAATATTGATTTGATTATACATGCAGAAGAACCGAAACTTGAGCAGGTCAAAGGGCAAATGAAAAGGTGTATCGCAGGGCTTTTGGGAATCGATTTTACAGCGGTGAACGTGAAGGCGAAAACAAACGAGGGGCTCGGCGATATCGGGGCCGGTGAGGCAATGGCTGCTACGGCGACCACACTTTTGAGAAAGAAGAGAAGAAGAACGTTGTAAGTGATGGCTCGGCCATTGATTATGGGAATGGATTCTCAGAGGTATAGAAACTGGTTTGGCGTTGTCGAAGCTGGTATCGAAACTGGAGGCTGGAAGCCGGATGCCGGATAAAATTCACGAATCCGGCTTTAGACAGAAATGAACAACAGAAAACCAATAAGAAGTTTCAGGGATTTGGAAGTTTACCAAAATAGCTATGCAGCATCAATTGAAGTAATCACGAAAGTTGTGCCTAAACTGCCTAAAGAAGAACAGAATGACCTGGCCAGTCAATTGCGCAGATCATCAAAGGCAATACCTCGTTTAATAGCTGAAGGTTATTCTAAGAAACATCAAAAGAAAGGCTTTCAGAAATATTTGGATGATGCACTGGCAGAATCTAACGAACTAATTGTTTCATTGAGTCACGTGCGAGACTTATATTCAAGATTTGTAGATACGAGATTGTCTGAAAGGTTAATCGATGCCTATGATAAATCCAGCAGGCAGATATATAATTTAGCTAAAAGCTGGCGGGACTTTAAAGAAAGATAATACGAGCTTCGAGCTTCCAGGACGAGCATCGATACGAGCATCGACAACCTTAAACGAAAAAGGTATTTTAAAAAGGATTGCAAAAAACTGAAAGCGTAGAAGCTGGTTTGGCGTTGTCGAAGCTGGTATCAAAGCTGGAGGCTGGAAGCCGGATGCCGGATAAAATTCACCGCCGTTAGGCGTCCTGCGGAGAATTCGGCTTTGGACAGGACTTTGTAAAAAGATAACACGAGCTTCGAGTTTCCAGGGCGAGCATCGATACGAGCATCGACAACCTTAAACGAAAATGGTATTTGGATATGGGATTGAATCTTTATAACAGTTTGACGAGAAGGAAAGAGGAATTCAAGCCGTTGAAGGAAGGCAAGGTTGGTATATATGTCTGCGGGCCGACCGTGTATGGGCACGCACATCTGGGGCATGCGAAAAGTTATGTGAGCTTTGATGTGCTCATCAGGTATCTTCGTTATCTGGATTAC
>Ga0209979_1001062_pt1 | contig 32179 bp, 21 predicted proteins | sample AnhtaG_FD_183114 | JGI IMG/M metagenome (GOLD analysis project Ga0209979, IMG submission 183114) | Deep subsurface microbial communities from Anholt, Denmark to uncover new lineages of life (NeLLi) - Anholt_01485 metaG (SPAdes) (version 2) | ecosystem: Environmental > Aquatic > Marine > Oceanic... | reverse complement strand
GGCTTTCAGGAGCTATACAATCGCACGGCAAAGCCTTTCCGCTGGAACTTCACGCGAGACGATCTCAGACGGCGAATGGAACAAATCGGTGATCCATAGTCGGACAATTTATGAAACCGTGTACTAGTCGTCAGGAGGCGGGGAGCATAGCACGGCGGTTAAAACCGCGTGCTATAACTTGCCAAGGCCACCTGCGTGGCCTTAACCAGCCGTCGAAGGGCGGCTTTGCCCAGTAGTCGCGAATTTCCTGGTCTGACCGCCAGGACAGGCATTTGCCAGGCTAAAATTGTCAAGTTACTTGGGAGCGAGCAGAACGGGGGTTGGAGAGGCGTCCAACCCCTGTTTGATTTGTCAGCCCATGCTGCCTTTAGGGCTGGTGTGCCGCGGGAGTGCGGTTTAGTCTTGGGGCAAGCATACACCAGTCAACGGATGCGATGACGGATAAACGGACGACAACGGATTGATGACGCTCGTCAGCACGACTCGCCAACAGATACGATCCTGCCCTCGGTATGAACAACTATCTGTCGCTATGCAATGTACTGGATAAGCGGATGGATGCTGGCCGATATCCGTTTATCCGTTGACTGGAATCCGCTGCCTGCAAAACTTGGCCCCCAGATAGAAATGCATCCTGCCGCAGGGAAAGGTTGACAAATCACCTTTCCCTGCTATACTCCTGCTAGATTTAGGGGCAATAGCTCAAGCCAGCCTGCTGCGAATACCCCTGCCGGGGCACAGACAGACGGCACTGGGAGCCATAAAACCGCAAAAGCACGAAGAACCTGGACGATCTGCTTTGGGGTGCCAAGGCTTGCTTTGGCAGAGGGCCAAAGCAGGACTCGCGTATTTCAGAGTTGAGAAAGGATGTATCTACCCATGAGCCTGGAGCAGCGTATTCTCACCAGGTCGGCACAGGTGGCCATCAAGGGCGTGGGATATGTGGGCCTCCCGCTAGCCGTAGCTTTCGCTGAGGCGGGCTTTCCTGTGGTGGGGATTGATGTAGATGAGGCGAAAGTGAAAGCCATCAACGCCGGGCACTCCTACATCGGGGATGTCTCCTCCGAAAGGCTGGCCCGGCTGGTCTTACCCGTGTCTACACGGGTACAGGCGGCCGAGAATGGAAGGCTGTGGGCCACGGCAGACGACGCGGTGCTCGACCACTGCGACGCGGTCATCATCTGTGTCCCCACTCCTCTATCTAAGACCCGCGACCCGGATGTGAGCTATATCCTGGCCGCTGCCAACGAGGTGGCCGCCCATCTCCACCCCGAGATGGTGGTGGTTCTGGAGAGCACTACCTACCCTGGCACCACCGACGAATTGCTGCTCGCCCGGCTGGCCAAGAGGGGCCTGCAGGTGGGGCGGGACTTCTATCTGGCCTTCTCTCCGGAGCGCATTGACCCCGGCCGCACTGATTGGGGGGTGGAGAACACACCCAAGGTGCTGGGGGGCATTACGCCCCAGTGCCTGGCCATGGCCCAGGCCCTCTACGAGCAGGTGATTGAGAGGGTGGTGCCTGTGTCCTCCACCCAGACGGCGGAGATGGTGAAGCTCTTGGAGAACACCTTCCGCGCGGTGAATATCGCCCTGGTGAATGAGGTGGCCATCATGTGCGACAAGCTGGGGCTGGACGTGTGGGAGGTGATCGAGGCCGCCTCTACCAAGCCCTACGGCTTTATGCCCTTTTATCCTGGTCCGGGTCTGGGCGGCCATTGCATACCCGTGGATCCCCACTACCTGGCCTGGAAGCTAAAAACGATGGACTACAACGCCCGGTTTATCCAGTTGGCGGGCGAGATCAACGCCTCTATGCCCTGCTACGTGGTAGACAAGATCTTCGACGCCCTGAACGATGAGGGAAAGGCAGTGAGGGGCTCCCATATCCTGCTGTTAGGGGTGGCCTACAAGCGGGAAGTGAGCGACATCCGGGAGTCCCCGGCGCTGGACATCCTGCGGCTGCTGGAGGCAAAGGGAGCCGTGGTAAGCTATCATGATCCCTATGTACCCCACCTTCGATTGGATAGCGCAGTGTTGCATTCGGTGACCCTGGATGCAGAGGTGCTGGGGAGTGCCGACTGTGTGGTGGTTACCACCGACCATCGGAGCTACGACTGGGATTGGGTGGTGCGGAGCAGCCGGCTGCTGGTGGACACACGCAACGCCACCGCTGGTGTTGGCGAGTATTCGGCCCGGATTGTCAAGCTGTGAGGGGGAATGGCCACAGACTCGGATGGCCCTGAATGGCCAGCCCACAGTCCGGAGGAGTTGGTATGGGTTGGCTAAAGGAGGCAAATAATGGCGCTACAGACCGCAATCAAGTTCACTTACGCTGATTATAAACACCTGCCCGAGTCGGAGACGAAGCGCTATGAACTCCTGGGAGGAGAGTTGGTCATGGTTCCTTCACCCAATGAGCGACATCAACGCATTGCCAGGAATCTGGGCTTCATCCTGTGGGAATATATTCGTCAGCACGAGTTGGGCGTTGTGTACCATGCGCCCTTCGATGTGGTCCTCTCGCTGGAGAATGTGGTACAACCGGATATCCTCTTCATCGCTGCCGAGCGAGCCCATATCATCACTGAGGACAACGTACAGGGAGCACCAGACCTGGTGATCGAGATCCTCTCCCCGGCGACGGCGGGGCGGGATCGGACCTATAAGCGGACTCTGTACGCCCGCTATGGAGTGGGAGAGTATTGGCTGGTGGATTCGATGGAGAGGACAGTTGAGGTGTTGACCCTGGGTGAGCGGGGGTTCGAGCGGGCAGCGGAGTACAGGTGGGACGAAGTGCTGCGCTCGCCGCTCCTGCGGGGATTGGAGATTGACCTCCGAGAGGTGTTTTGAAGCAGAGGCTTCTCTTTGACTACGCTTTACATAAACAAAGGGGAAAGATGGACAACAGCAGGATGAGCATGGTTTCCCCGGCCTGGCCGGGACAGGCTTCCATTCCCCCCCACGGCGGCACGCTGGTCAATCGCCTGCTGCGGGGGGTGGTGCGTGAGGCAGCCCTCGAGCAAGCAAGGGAACTGCCCAGAATTCAACTCCAGCCGGTGAGCGTCTCCGACCTGGAGCTGATCGCCGTGGGGGCCTTCAGCCCCCTGACGGGCTTCATGGGCCGGGCAGACTACGAGAGCGTGGTGGAGACCGTGCATTTGGGCAATGGCCTCGTCTGGAGCCTGCCCATCACCCTGCCGGTGGAGAAAGAGGCAGCAGCCGACATCGGCGAAGGGGATGAGGTCGCGCTCTACGAAGGGGATCATCTTCTGGGACTGATGACGGTGGAGGAGAAGTTCGTCTACGACAAGGTCCGCGAGGCGAGGGAGGTGTTTCGCACCACCGATGAGGCCCATCCAGGCGTAGCCGGGCTCTATGGCCAGGGCAATATCCTCCTGGGGGGCCCCATCACGCTTCTCAACCGGCCCAAGGATCAATCCTTCCCCGAGTTCCGACACGATCCGGCCCAGACGCGACGCATGTTCGCTCAACAGGGCTGGCGTCGAATCGTCGGCTTTCAGACCCGCAATCCCATTCACCGCGCCCACGAGTACATCCAGAAGTCGGCGCTGGAGATCGTGGATGGGCTCTTCCTGCACCCCCTGGTGGGTGAGACCCGGCCGGGTGACATTCCGGCCGAAGTACGCATGAGGAGTTACCAGGCCATCCTGCGCGACTACTATCCACCTGAGCGCGTCATCCTGGGCGTCTTTCCCGCCGCCATGCGTTACGCCGGCCCTCGGGAGGCTATCTTCCACGCCATATGTCGCAAGAACTACGGCTGCACCCATTTCATCGTGGGGCGGGATCATGCTGGCGTGGGCCACTACTATGGCACCTACGACGCTCAGCTCATCTTCGATGAGTTTCGCCCGGAGGAGATTGGCATCACCCCCCTATTCTTTGAACACGCCTTTTACTGCAAGAAGTGCGGTGCTGTGGTCACGGCTAAGACCTGCCCCCATGACAAACAGGAGCACGTGTACCTGAGCGGCACCCAGGTGCGGGATATGCTGGCCCGGGGCGCGGTTCCGCCGCCGGAGTTCACCCGCCCGGAGGTGGCGCAGGTGCTGATTGAAGGCTACCGGCAAATGCGGGACAAATGATGCTCCGCCCCAGATTCGGGGCAGGTGTCCACTAGAACTGGCTGGCTATGACCTCAGCCAGGTGCCTACGGCTTCTCCCTATTCGTAACCGTGCCCGCCGAGAAGTTGGCTCGTTTTCCAACTTCATGTTATCATTACCACCATGATGCTCAGACCCCACATGGGGCAGGATACAGGGCTGTTGGAGGATGGCGCTCCGGACTGAGGTGTCGCTGATCTGCCTGGCGAAGCGTCCGGGCCAGGTCTTTCAGGGACCCAGCGGCAAAGGCTTTGGCGGTGACCGCCCAGCGTAGAGGAGCAGAGGAAGTCAGCTATCCAAGGGCTGTCCATGGATCGGTTCTGGTCTCGCGGAGGCCAATCTGATCGTCGGCTCTCGCTGAGGCCGGAGCACTGCCCCGAATCTACTATGCGAGGAGGTATGTGATGAACACGCGACTGTTGTTTCAATCCATCCTATCCAAAGTGCAAACTCAAAGGAGGTGCGCGATGAAAGGAAAACAGTTTCTGATTATCGGTCTGGTGCTGGTGCTGCTGGCCCTGGCGCTGGGGTTAACCCAGGCCCAAGGGCCGGAGCCAGAGGGGGAAGTGGATGCGGAGGGAGAGGTCGGCGCGGCGGCGGTAGGTGCTGTGATTCCCATCCAGGGACGGCTGACCGATGCCAACGGAACCCCCCTTGATGGCACCCATACCATCACCTTCACTCTCTATACTTCCTCTGGGGGGGGAACGATCCTGTGCCAGGACGAGGATCCGGTGGACGTGAACAACGGGCTGTTCAATGCATATATGGATCACTGCACCTCTGCGGACATTAACGGGCAGCAGCTCTACCTGGGTATCCAGGTGGGGGGCGACCCGGAGATGACCCCTCGTAAGCCCATCTATCCTGTGCCTTATGCCTGGAGCCTGCGGCCGGGGGCGGTGATCAGCAACACCAGCAGCGGAACGCATGGGCTGGAGGTGTGGAGCAATGCCTCCTCTAGCAGCGGCACCGCCCTGTGGGTGGAGAACAGCAACACCAGCAGCGGAATTGCCCTGTGGGCTGTAGCTAACGGGAGCGATGCGAGCGTGATAGCCAGCAACCGAGGCGACGGTGCCCTCTTCAAGGGCTTTGGTGGCGATGGAGGCGAGCACGAGTTCATCGTGGAGAACTCCGGTGACATCTGGACCGAGGGCGATGTGTCCCAGTCTCAGACAGCCGACGGACTGGTGAAGGCTGCGGTCGTTGCTGAGTGCGGTAATGCGGGCTCGACCGTCTATCGCTCTTTCAACAACGTGGGCGGCACGATTATCATCACTAATGGGGCAAGCGCTGGACAATGCACTATAGACTTTGGCTTTGGGATAACCGGTCGCTACTTTGCTGCTACAGCAATCCATAGCACCACCGCTTACGGCATTAGTTGTGCATATCACGCCAACGGGACCAGTCTCAAATGCTTCCGCTGGAATGCTGCCGGAAACGGCGCCAATGGCCCCATCGTAGTGATGGTGTACTAGCCAGACGGTTACCACATGCAGTAGCAAAGCGAGATAAGCGATGAAACGAAAAGTGATTCTCTTAGCCCTGATTGGTCTGCCTCTGCTGACCGGCAGCATACTGGCGATGTCCTCCGACAACTACCGGCTGGACTGGTTCACCCTGCTGACCGGGGGCGGTGGGGGATCGGTCAGCTCCACCAGCTACGCCGCCAAGTTCACCATCGGCCAAACAGTCATTGGCACGTCCTCTAACGCAAGCTATGGTGGCTGTCTTGGCTACTGGTGTGGTGTAGCGGCACAGTACAAAATCTACCTGCCGGTGGTGCTGAGTAACTTCTCATAGCGCAAGTGGGTAGCTCTCACCCCCTCCCCGATGCCGCCGAAGGCCTGGGAGGGGGTGAGAGTTCCTGCATCCACGACTGGGACTATGATGCTGAGTGTGAGTAGGAAAGAGCTGTGATGACACGGAGACTCTTGGTCATCGGCCTGGACTGCGCCGAGCCCTCGCTGGTCTTCGACCGCTGGCGGGAGGAGCTACCCCATCTCAATCAATTGATGGAGGCAGGCACCTATGGCGAGCTGGAGAGCACCATACCACCCATCACTGTCCCCGCCTGGACCTCTATGCTCACTGGCAAGGACCCGGGTGAGCTGGGCTTCTATGGCTTCCGCAATCGCGCCGATTATTCCTACGATCAGATGAGCATCGCCAGCTCGGCGGCGGTAAAGCGCGCCCGGGTGTGGGGTCGAGCCTCGGCCTCGGGCAAGCGGGTGGTGGTGGTTGGCGTGCCCCAGACCTATCCCCCCCGTCCTCTCAATGGCTATCTGGTCACCTCCTTCCTGACCCCCTCCACCTTCAGCCAGTATACCTACCCCCAGTCGCTGAAGGCGGAGATTGCCCAGGTGGTGGGGGACTATATGCTGGACGTGCGGGATTTCCGCACCGAGGATAAGGGCTACCTGCTGCGGCAGATCTACGACATGACTGAGAAACGCTGCCAGTTGGTCAAGCACTTCCTGCGCACCAAGCCCTGGGAGTTCTTCATGTGGGTGGAGATGGGTGTGGACCGCATCCACCACGGCTTCTGGAAGTACATGGACCCTGCTCACCCCAAGCACGAGCCCGGCAATCGCTACCAGGATGCCATCCGTGACTACTATCGCTATCTGGATGCGCAGATCGGCGAGATACTGGAGCTCGTGCCCGATGACGCGGCGGTGCTGGTGATGAGCGACCACGGTGCTCAGCCCATGGAGGGCGGGATCTGCTTCAACGAGTGGCTGATGCGCGAGGGATACCTGGTGCTGGAAGACCAGCCCGAAGGGATCGTGCCCCTGGCGAAATGCGAGATTAACTGGCGGCGGACGAAGGCCTGGGGCGCGGGCGGCTACTATGGGCGGCTGTTCCTGAATGTGGAGGGGCGCGAGCCCCAGGGTGTGATCCCGCCACAGGAGGACGATGCCACCCGTGATGAGCTCATCGCCAAGCTGGAGGCCCTCACCGATCCCCAGGGCCGAAACATCGGCACCCGCGCCTTCAAACCAGAGGAGGTCTACCGCGAGATCAACAACATCCCCCCCGACCTGATCGTCTACTTCGGCAACCTGGCCTGGCGCTCGGTGGGCAGCGTGGGCCTGGATACTATCCATACCTTTGAGAATGACACCGGCCCTGACGACGCCAATCACGCTCAAAATGGACTCTTCATCCTAACCGTGCCGGGGTTGGCAGGTCAGGGGCGTGTGCCGACGCACAGTTGGCGAGCCATCGCCCCCACCATGCTGGGGCTGCTGGAGCTGGAGGTGCCACCGGATATTGAGGGCGAGTCTTTGTTGTAGGGGCGAGGCATTCCCGAGATCGTTCTGCATTCGTCCCGACTGCTTGTCTAGGCAGGGGTACGGTGTAATTGAGCCAGTCTCCATGGAATGCCTCGCCCTTACTTGGAGAGGAGAATACGCGACGGAGCAAAAAGGGTTCACTCTCTGGTTCACCGGGCTTTCCGGCTCGGGCAAGACCGTGCTGGCTAAGGCAGTGGAAACGGAGCTGCGCAGTCGAGGCCTGAAAGTGGAACGGTTGGATGGGGACATCGTCCGGAAGAGCCTGACCAAGGACTTGGGCTTCACCAAAGAGGACAGGGATACCAACATCGAGCGGGTGACCTTTGTGGCCAAGCTGCTCACCCGCAACGGCGTGGCCGTGCTGTGCTCCTTCATCTCCCCTTACCGGGAGCGGCGGACCAAGAGCCGGGCTGAGATCGGCAACTTTGTGGAATGCTACGTGGAGTGTCCGTTGGAGGTGTGCATGGAGCGGGATGTGAAGGGGCTCTACCAGCGGGCCATGGCCGGCGAGATCGAAAACTTCACCGGCATCTCTGACCCCTACGAACCGCCGGAGAACCGGGAGATCGTGGTCAACACCGCTCAGCAGACCCTAGAGGAAAGCGTGGAGGTGATCCTGCGGCGGCTGGAGGAGTTGGGGTACCTGGAGCCAGAGGAGGAAGTGTACTCCGCCGAGGATGAGGCTGCGGTGGACGAACGGCTGCGGGCGCTGGGGTACATATGAGTTACAAGTTGCAAGTTACAGGTTGCAAGTTCCCTATGAAGACCATCAACTTGCAACTTTCAACTTGTAACTTGGAACGGCAATAAGGAGTATCACCTTGAGTTTGTTCCAACGATTCCGTCGTAAGGCGATCCCCTCGCTTGGTAGTGATCGGCCTGGATGGCACACGCTATAGCCTCATTACCCGCTTGATGGATGAAGGGCGGATGCCACACTTCGCCGCCTTGGTGCGGCAGGGGTACATTCAGCCCCTCAACTCGGTCTACCCCACCGTCTCCTCTGTTGCCTGGTCTACCTACATGACTGGAGCGAACCCCGCCCGGCACTGTATCTTCGGCTTCCTCGACCGCAAGCTGGGTAGCTACCAGACCTTCATCCCCACCGCCAGCCACAGGCGGGCGCCGACTCTGTGGGAGAAGCTGAGTGAGGTTGGCAGACGAGTCATCGTCATGAATGTCCCGGTGACCTTTCCCCCCAGGCCGGTAAATGGCATTCTCATCTCTGGCTTTCTGAGCCCCTCTCTGGAGAAGGCCACTTATCCTCCCTCCATCAGCAGGAAGCTTGCGGCTATGGGCTATCGGCTGGATGTGGACCCCTGGAGTGCGCGCGAGTCCAAGGAAAAACTCCCGGAGGACTTCCGACTGACCCTGGCCGGGCGGACGGAGGCTATGTTCCATTTCATGGACAGCGAGCCCTGGGATTTCTTTCGGTGCCACGTCATGGAGACCGACCGCCTGCACCACTTCCCATGGGAGGACATGACCAACGGCGACCCCAAGTACGCGCCCGCTTTCTACGACTGCTACACCCAGATTGATGAGGTGCTAGGGCAGGTTGCCCGGCGACTGGATGATCGCACGACACTCATTGTGCTCTCCGATCACGGCTTCTGCACCCTGAAGTGGGAGGTGCAGGTCAACTACTGGCTGATCGAAAAGGGATGGCTCTCTTTTGAGAAGACACCGCCCCAATCGCTGGCCGATATCTCCCCCCACGCGAGGGCTTTCAGCTTGATCCCAGGCCGTCTGTACATCAACCTGCAAGGACGGGAGCCCAAGGGGAGCGTGGCCAGACGGGACTACGAAAGGGTGCATGAGGAGCTGGCGGCAGCAGCAGTGGAGATGCGCGATCCGGAGACTGGTGCGCCGATGATCGAGAAGGTATTACGCCGAGAGGACACCTACGAGGGACCCCACCTTGAGGAAGCGGCCGACCTGATACTGGTGCCCCATCGGGGATATGACTTGAAGGCCAGGCTACACAGCGACACATTCGTCAGCAAAGGGGCACTGGTGGGGATGCACACCTACGACGATGCTTTCTTATTTCTCAATGATCCTTCCTTTTCCAAGTACGTTGACAGCGTGCAAGACCTATTCCCGGTGATTATGGAACGCCTGGCATGAGCCTGCCCTGCCTGCGCCTGTGGCTCCGGCAGGGGTGGCCAGGGATTGAAACCGCTTGGGCTTTGCCAGGCCAGACCATCACCCCTCGAATTCAGCCACAATCTGGCGCATCTCAGCCCTGATCGCAGCCCCCTGGCCATCATGGGCCAGAAGCTCCAGCCGGTCAATCTGGGCCAGGAGCGCTTCAAGCGATGGGCGCTTGCCGCTGTTCAGCCGAGAGATGCCGGGATACACGGTGGGCTCTCGCTCCTCAAACCCGTTGTACGTGAGTTCCTCCTGCAGTTTCTCCCCTGGCCGGATGCCAGTGTAGACAATGTCGATATCCTTCCCCACCCGCAACCCCTGCAGTTGTATCATCTTCTGAGCCAAATCCACAATTTTGATCTCCTGCCCCATATCCAGCAGGAAGATGTCTCCCCCCTGGGTGAGCGTTGCCGCCTGGATGATGAGGCTCACCGCCTCTGTGGGCGTCATGAAATACCGGCTCATGCGCTCATCAGTCACCGTGACCGGCCCCCCCTGGGCGATCTGGCGGGCAAAGGTAAGGGCCACGCTGCCCCGGCTGCCCAGCACATTCCCAAACCGCACGGCAGTGAACCGGCTGGCACGAGAAGGGTTCAGAGCCAGGATCAATAGCTCTCCGACCCGCTTGCTGAGGCCCATCACGCTGGCGGGACGGACCGCCTTGTCGGTGGAGATCAGCACAAATCGCTCCACCCTGTGCTGCTGGGCGAGCTGGCACAGGACGCGCGTCCCCTTCACATTGACCCGCACTGCCTCCTCAGGATGGGCTTCTATCAGGGGGACATGCTTGTAGGCGGCGGCATGAAAGATGATCTGTGGGCCTTCCCGGGCGATGAGGGCCTCCATCTTGCTCCTATCGGTCACATCGGCGATTACATAGGCAGCCTGGCCCTCGGCCAGTGCTTCCAGCTCAAGCTGCATATTATGCAGGCCCGTCTCATTGTTGTCCACCATGAGGAGCTTCTGCGGTTGAAAGCGCGCAATCTGACGGCACAACTCCGACCCGATAGAGCCACAGGCACCTGTGACCAACACCACCTTGTCCCGAAGCAGACTCCGACAGGGCTCCTCGTCCACCTGCACCTCCCGCCGCCCCAGCAGGTCCCGAGGCTCCACATCTCGTATGGGAGGGAAGGTGTTTGGCTCTTTCAACAAGGACAATACATCGGGCAGCACCTTGACCTGAGCGTCGGTCTGCTGACAGGTGGAGAGGATCTCCCGGAACTCCGGGCCGCTGATGCGATGGATGGCGATGATGATGAGATCCACTCCCCGTTGACGTGTCAACTGAGGGATGTCCTCCCGGCTGCCCAGCACCATCAGGCCATGCAATCGCAATCCCTGTTTTCGGGGATCGTCATCCACAAAGCCCACCAGCTCATACTCGTGCCGGTGATCGTGGTGCTGTAACTGCCAGGCCAAGAGCTGCCCTGCCTCTCCGGCCCCCACAATGAGCACCCGGCGGCGGTCGGGGCTGCCCACTACACGCTCCAAGTGCCCGATCACGGCGATGATGAGCCGCTGGCGGTAGCGGATTACAATGAAGGCCCCGGTGGTAAAGATCCCCCCCGCCACGACCACACTGAGGGGCAGGGGGCGTCGCATGTGCATCAGGAATTCGATGATGAAGATCGCGCTGGAGGTCAGTCCCGCCGCCGCGGCGATGGTCACCACCTCTTGAGCGCCGGCATACCGCCACAGCCGACCATACAGGCCCCAGGCGGCGTTCACAGCACAGTAGGCGATGACGAGAACCCAGATGGTGTCAAGGAACTGCGCAAAGTAGTGGTGTGGAACCTTCCACTCGAAGCGCAGCAGGAGGGCCAGGCCATAGGAGGCAAAGACAGCCACGGCATCGAGGAAGACAAGGAGGCCATATCTGGCCACTGCCCGCTCAATTGACTCTCTCACCGCTGGCCTCCGATCACCTCTCCAAGCACCTGACACACATAGGCCACTTCATCCTCGGTCAACCTTCCATGGAACGGCAGGGCCAGTGTGGAACGAGCCACCCGCTCGGTGACGGGTAAATCCCCCTCCTGATAGCCAAATCGCTCCCGGTAAAAGGGCTGAAGGTGGATGGGGGGAAAGTAGGGACGGCTGGGGATGCCTCGCTGCGCCACCTTCTCCATGACCACACTCCGCTCCAACTCCGGCGCCAGGTGGATCACGTACACGAACCAGCCCATGCGGTTAATCGCGGGCGCGATGGCGGGCAGGGTCACCCCATCCACCTGGGACAAATGTTGGTTGTACCACTCCGTCACCTGGGCCCGTCTGGCCAGAAGCTCCTCGATGCGCCCCAGTTGGGCCACTCCCAACGCCGCGCTCAGCTCATCCATCCGGTAGTTGTAGCCCAGCCGAACATGATTGAGCCACGTCCCGCAATCGTCACGCCCTTGGTTGCGCAGGGAGCGAAAGAGCTGTGCCCACTCATCACGATCGGTGGTGATGATCCCCCCCTCGCCCGTGGTCATCTGCTTGTTGGGATAGAAAGCGAAGACTGCGCAGTCGCCAAAGCTCCCCACCCGCCGGTGATTGTACTCTGTGCCGAGGGCCTCGCAGGCATCCTCGATGAGGGCCAGATCATACCGGGCTGCCAGCTCCATCAAGGGCTCCATCTCACAGGCCTGGCCAAACACGTGGACGGGGAGAATGGCTGATGGCCGATAGTCAATGGCCAATGGCCTATGGCGCAGGGCGGGCGGCAGATAATGAATAGCGGGTTGTGAATGGCAGGTCAGTGCTTCAAGAACCTCAGCCAGCTTGTGAGGGTCCATGTTGAGTGTGTGGGGATCAATGTCCACGAACACAGGAGTAGCGCCTGCGTAGAGGATGCAGTTGGAGGAGGCGACGAAGGAGAAGGGAGAGGTGAAGACCAGGTCCCCCTCCCCCACCTCAGCAGCAATGAGGGCCAGGTGGAGTCCGGCGGTACCACTGGAGACGGCCACAGCGTGCTTTGTGCCAATGAAGTCGGCAAAGGCGGCCTCAAAGCGCTCAATCATGGGGCCCATACTCAGGCAGGGGGTACGCAGCACCTGGTTGATGAGGTCAATTTCAGCCTGGGTGATGTCGGGGCTGGATAGAGAAATGTTCATCGCTTGCCCTCTCCAATTCGGATCAGAGACCGGGCAGTCAACAGCACCAATCGGGGTTGGGCCAGAAGCAGTTTGAAAAAGGCCCCACCAAGCTCATCCCTGGTGTAGGTCTGCAAAACACCCTCTGTCCTGTTGCTTACCAGATCCAGCAAATGGTCGTAATCCGAATCACTGAACCTGTTCAAAAGAGACCTCATCAGAAAGTGAAGGTCCAGCTCCCTCCTGAGTGCCCTGAACTCCCTCCCCATCCCTTTTTGAAAGAGAGCCCCAGCCACGGCTCGGGCCCCCCGTAGCCCGGTGACCACCCCTCCTACCGTCGTCACCTTGACCTGACCACCGGCATCTCCAACCAGGAATACCTCCGAACCCTCCAACTGGATCGAGGCCGGCAGGTCAGGATGGTACAGCGCCACATCAGCGGCCTGGAACTCCAGCGCCTCAAACCCATACGCATCCAGAAACTGTTCCAGGTTCCCCTTTGCTTTCTCCTGATCCTCGCATACCAGCCCTACCACTCCCCTATGCTTTGACTCCGGAATGAGCCAGTAGAAGAACTGGGTACTCTCCTTGTGAAACCACACCCGCACGGTGTGTTCGCCGGCCCCTGGTGGCAGAGCGACTCTGACCTGCCATATGGCCACTCTGCTGTGATCATCCCTGCCAACAGCCCGGGCCACCTGGCTCCAGACCCCATCTGCCCCGATGAGCACTCCGGCCTTGACCTCTTTCACCCTATCGGTGCCCCGGTTGTACAGGGCCAGGCTCAGGCCATCGGGACTCGCTTCCAATTCCAGGAAACTGTAGCCAAGTTCAATCTCCACCCCCTCCTGCTGTGCTCTCCCAGCCAGAAGCTGGACCAATCTCTCCCTCTCCAGCACCAAATCTGGAGCCCCCAATTTCACCACCATGCGCCGGTTCTGCGACAAGAGCTCGATTTCCTGGATATGGTTGACCACAGCCTCGTGGGGGGTAAAACCCAGCACCTGGTTGATCCGGTTGGTGACGATCAGAGTCCTCTGGGGCGGCCCCAACTTCTGGCGCTGATCAAAAAGGCGGACCCGGAAGCCATGCCGAGCCAGGAGGTAAGCTGCAAACAGGCCCGCAGTTGAGGCTCCAATCACTGCTACATCGCCTTCACCCACAGGGTATCCATGCCCTTTCATCCCTCACGCTGCATTTCAGTTTCTACTCAGCGTCCTTTCACCCTGGTTCCTGTTACTCATGATAGCACACTGTCTCTGCAATGTCAACCGATGGGGCTGGGCGACCCCTCATCCGCGTTCCAGTTGACTTTGCCCCCCTGCAGGGTTATAATCTTCCCGTTGTCCAAGCAAGCACGCCTTAAGGGAGGAAATGAAGCGAACGAAGGTCTGGATTGGCATCGGGGTCAGCCTGATCTGCCTGGCCCTGGCCCTGCGGGGGATTCAGTGGGGGCAGGTCTGGCAGTACTTGGGAAGGGTCCATTATCCCTACCTGGTGGCAGCAGTGCTGATCCTGATAACAGGGCTTGGAGCGCGCGCCTTCCGCTGGCAGCTCCTCTTCTTCCCCCGCCGTGACCTCTCCCGCACCCGACTCTTCGCCATCTCCAACATCGGCTATCTGCTCATAAACATCCTGCCCGCCAGAGTGGGCGACTTGGCCCGGGCCTACCTGATCAGCCGGGGAGGCCAGATCAGTGCCGCCCATGCGCTCTCCACCATCGTCGTGGAGCGCATCTATGACACTCTGTCAGCCGTGCTGCTCCTGGCCGTGGTAAGCCCCTTCATTCGTCTGCCCCGCTGGGCAGTCCAGGGCGGGCTAATGGTGGGAGCCGTCACTGCGGCGTTGACGGCTCTTTTGTTTGTGCTGGGAGGGCGGCGGGAGCGGCTTCTCGGCCTCTGGCACCGGGTCACGGAAAGGATCCACTGGCTGGCCCGGCTCGAACTGGAGGGGGAGCTACAATCGGCGTTGGAGGCGCTGGCCGTGTTGCGAAATGGAAAAGTGGCCCTGGGTGTTCTGGGCTGGTCGGGAGCAGTGTGGGCTTGCAACCTGGGCCCCTTCTACCTGGTAATGCGAGCCCTGGCGTTGGATCTGCCCTGGAGCGCGGCCGGTTTCACCCTGGGTGTCACCGCACTGAGTATGATCATCCCCTCCTCGCCGGGCTACATGGGTGTGTTCGAGGGCGGCGTGATCCTCTCGCTGGGGCTTTTCGCCGTGGAGCGAGAGGTGGCGCTGGCCTATGCTTTGCTGACCCACGCGCTCAATTACGTGACGGTGAACCTGTTGGGGCTGATCGGCCTCTGGCAAGAGAGCCTCTCCTACACCGCTCTGCGACGCCAGTTAGACCTCGGGCCCTCATTGCAGACGCAATGCGGCAAGGAGTAACATGTGTATCCTAGAGATCATCACCTACTACTACCCCCACTGGACAGGGCTGACCGCCTACGCCCAAAGACTGGCCGAGGGGTTCGTCCGAAGGGGCCACAGGGTGACCGTGCTCACCTCCCGCTACCAACCGGAGCTTTTGCCCGAGGAAGTGCACAATGGAGTCCGCATCCTGCGCCTGCCGGTCCTGACGCGCCTCAGCCGGGGGGTGATCATGCCCAGCTTCCCCTGGGCTGCCTGGCGCCTCATCCGTCAACACGATGTGGTGCAGATGCACACCCCCCTCCTGGAGGCCCCCCTCATCACGGCCTTGAGCTGCCTGGCTGGCCGGCCGGCCGTCTTCACCCATCACGGCGATCTGGTCATGCCCGACAGCCCCTATGAGCAGTTTGTGGAACGGGTGGTGACGGCGCTCATGGTGCAGGCGCTCAAGAGCTGCGCCCACATCACCGTCCATAGCCTCGACTACGCCGAGCATTCAGATTTCCTGTGGCCCTTCCATGAGAAACTTTCCTGTATCTATCCACCAGTGGAGATCCCCCACCCTGGCCTTGAAGCGGCTCAGGCCTGGCGAAGGGACCTGGGGCTGGAGGGAAAGAAGCTGGTGGGGTTCGCGGGCCGCTTCGTGGAGGAGAAGGGGTTCGACTACCTGCTGCAGGCCATTCCCCTCGTGCGGCGGGAGCTGCCAGAGGCAATGTTCCTCTACGCTGGAGAACGGTTCGTGGTCTACGAGCAGTTCTATCAAAAGTGGGAGCACCTGTTAGAGGCCAATGAAGAGACGATCCTCATCATGGGCCTCATCCGCGACCGACAGCGGTTGGCTGATTTCCTGGCCATGTGCGATCTCTTCGTCCTGCCCAGCCGCACTGACTGCTTCCCCAGCGTGCAGATCGAGGCCATGCTGTGCGGTACCCCCGTGGTGTGCACCGATATACCCGGTGCACGCGAGGCGGTCAAAGCCACCGGGATGGGCTGTCTGGTGCCCCCTCACAACCCGGAGGCTCTGGCCGAGGGCATTGTCGAGCTACTGGGGGACTCCTCCCCCCACCTGAGAACACGGGAGCAGATCCGAAAGGTATTCAACACTGAACACTCCCTATCGGAGTATGAGGCCCTGTTGAAGCGATTGACGGGTAACCGAGACCATGATTGACCGGGAGAAGCTGGCCCGGCTGCTGCGCAACGAGTCAGATGTGGCCTTCAAACGACGGGTGCCCATCCTGATGGAGTATCTGGAGCTGAGGGAGGGGGATCGTGTTCTGGATTGCGGTTGCGGGATGGGATTCTACCTCAAGGCCCTGAGCGTCCTGGGGGAATATGCCCTTTTCGGACTGGACTCTGACCCCCAACCCCTGGACTTCGCCCGGAAAGAACTGAAAGGCCGGCCAGCTCTGGTCGGAGGGGACATCGTAGCTCTGCCCTACGCGGATAAGAGTTTCGACAAAGTGATCATGGCTGAGGTGCTGGAGCATCTCCCAGATGACCTGCAAGGAGCACGAGAGGCCTGGCGGGTGCTGCGAGCTGGAGGCGTATTGGCCCTCTCGGTGCCCCATCGCGACTACCCCTTCTGCTGGGACCCTATCAATCGCGTGCTGGAGACACTCTGTGGGCACCCTATTCGCACTGGTCCGCTGGCCGGAATATGGGCCAACCACTACCGGCTCTACCGCCCGGCCGAGGTGGTCGAGGTGCTGGAGGGGGCTGGCTTCGCCGTGGAGGAGGTGCAGGAGCACACCCATTACTGCTTTCCCTTCATTCACAACCTGGTCTACGGCATCGGCAAGCCGTTGATCGAACACGAGCTACTGCCTGAGTTTCTGAGCCGCTCGGCGCACCGCTTCCGCTCGGAGGAGAATACCGGAAGTCCTCTCAACCCCATGAACTGGGCGCTGGCCCTCTTCAACTGGGTGGATCGCTTCAATGAATCGCGTGATATGTCAGGCAAACGGACCTTTATGAACATTGTGGCCAAGGCCAGGAAGATCTGACAAAAGTGGAGACAGATTGGCGTCGGAGGCTGGGCATGGGGATTGTCGCACTGGCTGTGCTAGCCTTGGCATTGCGTGCCCAGCTCCTTCTCCAGGGTCACACCTACATCGCCGATGGAGTGCTGCTGTACGGGCTGGCAGCAGTCGGCTTTCTGTGGGCTTTTCGGCGGGAGGCGTGCGAGCAGCCTCTGGAGCCAGCAGCTCCTCCCGTGCCAATCTTGCCTCACCGTCGTTGCTGGGCCTGGGCAGGCGGGGTGACCTGCCTGGCCTCAGCCCTCTTTTTCGGCGCCAACCGCTTTCGGCCTCTGGCGGTGCTTCTCTGGCTGGGGGGGCTGGCCTGCTTCGTCGTGGCCCTGGACGACGGGCCCAGCCCCGCCCGGATGTGGACCCGCCTGCGAAGAAAGTTAACCTCTAGTGGATTTCAAATCTCCTGGGTAGCAACGGCCCTGGTAGCTATCACCCTTCTGGGGGCCTTCTACCGCTTCTATCGGCTGGATGAATTGCCGGCCGACATGACCGCCGACATCGGCCACCTGTGGGTGGACTCGGAGCGCATCCTGCGCGGCGACTACCTGATTTTCTCCACTACCCACCCCGGGCGTGAGATCATGATGTTCTACCTAGTCGCGGCCTACGTGCGCCTCTTCGGCCACAGCCACTTCACCCACAAAGCGGTGGCAGCGCTCATCGGTGTAGTGACCATCCCTCTGGCCTACTTGCTGGGTCGAGAATGCTTCAACCGCCGAGTAGGGCTCCTCGCCGCCTTCTTCCTGGCGGTGGCAAAATGGCCGGTGGTTATGAGCCGCTTCGGGTACAGGCTGGTGTTGGGGCCACCCTTCGTGGCCCTCACCTGCCTTTTCCTGGTCCGAGCCCTGCGCGACAACCGGCGTCATGATTGGCTGGGGGCGGGGCTGGCCCTGGGCTTCAGTCTCTACACCTACAACGCCCTGCGAGCCTTCGTCCCGTCGGTGATACTGGCTCTGGGCCTACAGGGACTGCTCTTAAGGTGGAAGTTCTGGCAGCGTGCCTTCGGCAATATGGGCCTGGGCGCGCTGGCAATGGTGGGGGCCTTTGTCCCTCTGGGGCGGTTCATGCTGGAGGAGCCAGAACGATTCTGGTTCCGCATCGCCACCCGGCTGACCTCCCGCGAGACGCCCATCCCTGGCCATCCAGTCCCCATCCTGCTGCGGAACCTGTGGAAGACAGCGCTGATGTTCAACTATCAGGGGGATCACGTCTCCCTGTCTAACCCCCCCTTTGCCCCCCAGTTGGACCCCGTGCTGGCCCCGCTCTTTGTCTTGGGGGTGGCCTATTGCCTCTACCGCTGGCGCAAGGGGGCCAATAGCCTGCTGCTGCCGATTTTCGGCTCGATGCTGCTACCCGGGGCATTGTCTCTGGCCTTCCCCCAGGAGGTCCCCTCGGCGGTGCGGACTTCCAGCGTGCTGGGAGTGCTATTCCTCTTTCCGGCGGCGGCTCTGGACCTGCTCTGGCAGGCAGTGCGGGGGCTGGCCCCTTCAGGGCGAAGCCAGTGGTTAGGGACATGCGCTCTGTTCCTCCTTTTGGGCTGGGTCTGCCAATTGAACTTTCAGGCCTACTTTATTAGCTACGAGGCCAGCCTGCCCAATCGGAATTACCCTTTCCACCGCGTCCTGGCAGAAACGATTGACGATTTCGCTGAGGAAGGACCGGCCTGCATCAAGTATGTCCCTTACTGGGTGGACGGGGATGTGGTGCGATTGCTACTGCGCCGCCAGCCTCCTCAGTGGAATAATGTCGTGCCCGCTGTGCCTTTCGATCACATCCACCTTGATCCGGGAGAGCGGTTGTTGGTCATCCTCCACCTAGATGATGATAGGACATTGGCTGAGTTGCGGGCTCATTATCCACACCATGTGGTGCTGACCCATCGCAACCAGTATGGCGATCCTGTATTCCTGAAGTTCATCGCTGAGAGAGATTGAACGCCATGCCGGCGGCCTGTCCGCATATCCAGACAAACCCTAGATGGCAGTGGCTTCTCGCCTTTCTAGCCGCTGTGCGAAGTTGATTCAGCGCGTGGAGTCGTGGTCTGCCAACGCATATCCTATGGTGAATCGCTTTCCGGATCCTCCTGACGCAGAGGGGACATTTGAGAAGCAATAGCGGAGCCCCTCAAAGGGGTAAAGTCCCTGCAGGGGGCCAGGTCAGCCGAAAAAGGAGATGGGGCGAGGACGCCACCCGAAGCCGTCAGCGGGCCTCGCAGATGATCCTGCTCCTGCCCGCCTTGGCCTTAGCCGGACTGGGGCATTATTATCTCGTGTATATGCACGACTACCTATGCGATGCCCTGATCTTCTGCGCAGTGGCCGCCGGGCTGTTTGCGCTGGCCTGGCGACGCTCAGGCCCAATGCGGGGGCGACGTTGGGAGCTGTTCCTGGCGACACTGCGGCGCTTGGTGGCGCTCTTGCGCTACCCAGACCGAGGGGCCCTGCACCGGCTGTTACTGGCATCTGTGGCAGGGCTTAATGTACTGGCTGCGCTGGCTGCTGCGACCGTACCCCCACCGATGGGAGTGGTGATCGTGGCGGCTCTATGGGTGGGCAGTCTGCTGTTACTCGCTTTCGGAATGGGCTGGCCGCTTCGAGCTAGGCCCGGCGTCGTCCCAGCGAGCGCGCCGGATCAGGATATTCTGGTAGACCAGATACCTGTGCGTGAACGCTCTTCCCCCTACGCCCTGGCAGCGGTTGCCTGGATCACTCTGGCAATAGGAATGGCGCTGATCGGCACGCGGCATCCCCCTCGGCTGGTGGAGTCCCTGATGCAGCCCTTTCTGATCCGGCTGGAGCCTGTGCGCCTCGGCTCGCCGAACCCCCCGGCGGCAGCCTTTGGTGGAGGTCTGGTGCTGCTGATAGGTGGGGCCCTGATGACGGCCTTGGCCGCGCAGTTGGGGGGGCTGGCTGGCATGGGCGGCCTGTTCAGTCGTGCATCACAGGCAGCGGGTGAGATTCCACGCCGCTCGCGGTGGGGATGGGCGTTGCTGGCCAGCGGCTTGATCTGGCTGGCGATCATCCGCCTTGTGATGGGGCGGGTGGAATCGCCTGGGTGGTGGTCTACTGCGGCATGGGCCTTGGGGCTAGCGATTCAGATTTGGGGATGGGTGCAGATAGACCGCGCTGCTGGGGTGCGCTTGCGGCCCAGGCGGCCTGGACGCGAGACAATATTGCTGGTCTGCGCTCTGGGCCTGGCGCTGGCGATCTCACTGTATCAGTTAGAGGACATCCCCAACAGTATTTGGGGCGACGATGGCGCCTTTTGGGAGAAAGCGCGTGACATCGCTTCCGGGGCCTACCGGCCCAATCCCTTTTCGTTTGGCGTCTACTACTTCCCCATGACGGCCTCCATTTTCCAGAGTCTGTGGGCGCGTGCGTTTGGGCCGACGCTGTGGAGCTGGCGCTTGTCGTCGGCTATGCCTGTAGTACTGAGCGTGATCCCACTTTTCTATCTGACGCGCTCTCTATTCGGCTCGCGGGTGGCCTGGTCAGCGGCGGGCCTGATGGTCACCCTGCCCTTCTCCCTGGCTTTTGCGCGGGTGGGCAACATCTGCAGCCAGTCAATCCTTCCGGTGACCCTCACTCTGTGGCTGTTTGTGGAGGCTCTCCAGCACCGCAGCCGGCTGTTGGCCTTCCTGGCAGGATGCGCCGGTGGACTGGGCTTTCTGACCTTCACTGCTGGCCGGGTGGGGGTCATCCTTGTCGCATTGCTGAGCATCTGCCTGCTGATCCACCTCCGGCCATTGCGAAGGGTCTTGCTGACTCTAGTCGTGAGCTATGTCGCCGGCTGGGTATTCATCGCTGCACCTACTACAGTCTATGGACTGCTATACTACAGCGAGGGATTGTTCTTCAAGGTAGTTGAAGCCTTTGTAGGCAATGCCTTCTACGGCAGGGGCTTCTTCTCTGAGCTGGAACTGAGCCGCCTGTATCCCATTTGGAACATCTATGGTCAGGAGCTCTTCTTTGAGCCTCATGTGTATGGCATACTTTTGGCCCGAGGTGTGCTCCGCACTGCGTTCGGCCTGGTGAGCGGCGGATATGTGACTCAGCACTACGTCGTGGGCGCGTTGGCCGGGCCGGGGGCGATATTTTTCGTAGCGGGGCTGGGGTGGGCACTGGCGCACCTCCGTCGAGTGAGCGGGGAGGTGCCGCTGCTGTGGGTGTTGGTGTGTGCGCTGCTGCTGAGCGTAGCCTGCTCCTTCCCCCCTCGGGATGCCCATCTGGTGCCCATCATCCCCGCCCTGGCAATGGTGACTGCGGTGGGCATTTGGCTGCTGGCCGAAGTTCTGCGGCGCGCCATTGGCTATCGGCTGGCGGACCTGTTTGGGGTAGGGATCACGTTGGCCATCATGGTGCTTGGCTTGCATACTTTCTTCGTCGTGATGCCCCAGCAGTACAAGCCGGATCTGGAGAACGTCATGTTGTGGACGGCACGTGCGATGCCGCACGAATCCAGTGTGGTGTTTGTGCTGAACGACCCCTATCCTGCCGATTGGAAGAATTGGTGGATGGAGCGGTTTGGCATGGGGGATCGCTTCAAGGCGGTGTCAGCCGGGGATGTCTCCCACATTGACATGCATGCGTTATGTCAGCCGGAGTGCAGTGTGTTTTTCCTGCCAATAGATCGAGATAGGTTGTTACCTCTTTTGGTTCAGACACTGGGCCAGGGCAAGCTGTGCAAGCACGAAGATAGCGGGGGCAAGGCCATCGGCTACTCCTACAGGCCGATCGCTGACAGGCCATGATCGGCCCGCTCTGACTCGTCTCCGGGCGGTGGCATCCTCATCTCTGAATATGCGGCGGCAGTTCTGGCAGGGCAGCCAAGCGTGTCTGGCACTGGTCTGTTTAGCCTTTCTGCTGGCCATCGCCGGGCAGCGGCTGCTCGATGGGCGAAGCTATTGGCAACCCGGAGTTGGCCTCTACGGGCTAGCCCTGCTCCTCTTCCTCCTCGGGACTGGAGGAGAGCAGCCTCGGCCCGAAAGGGTTGAATCGCCGGCCCCGCCCGTCATCGCTGAGGGACGAATGCGGTGGCTGTTGGCCTGTCTGCCCCTGCTTCTCGGCACGGCTGGGTACCTGAACTACCAGAGCTATTTTGTGGAATATGCCATCCAGTTTAATACCCATGCCTGGAATGCCTCAGAGTTGGCCCAGGTGATCAGCGGCTTTGCGGCCGCATGTGGCAGTCTGGATCAGGCCTACATTGCGCCCTGGCCCTATTTCGTGGATGGGCGGGCGGTGGCCTTTGAGTTGGGCGATTGAGGATGGCATAATATACTGGATGATCTCACCGGGCTATTGGAGCAGGCCGCTCAGCCGGGCAACAAGCGCTACCTGCTGCACCTTTCGGAGCAGGAAAGCCTGGCCCGGCTGCTGGAGACATATCCCCAGGCCCAGGTGCGCCGCTACCGGTCTAGGATGCCAGTCCATGATTTCTGGATCGTCTTCGTGCCGGATGCTCAGCAGTGATAGCTTGACAGGAGGTCAACATCGTAACTGAATTCACCAGTACCCCAACAAGTCAACAGAAAACCTCAGCTCTAGCATCCCGCCAGCGCCTTTCAGGCTCCGCTGTGACCCTGGCCCTCATCGCCATCCTCCTGATGGGGGCCTACTTCCGCGGGGTGGGTATCTTCACCTGGGATGGGGATTTTCACCTCCACCCCGATGAGCGCTTCTTGACCATGGTGGAGGCGGCGCTGGAGTGGCCCGGGAGCATCAGTGAGTACTTCAACTCCGCTGTCTCGCCGCTAAACCCCTACAACAGAGGCTACGACTTCTTCGTCTACGGCACACTGCCCCTCTTCCTGGTCAAATGGGCCTCTCTGCGGCTGAACATGGTGGATTATTGGCAGGTGCACCTGGTGGGACGGGCACTGGCGGCGCTCTTTGACCTGGGCACGGTGCTGATGATCTTCCTCATCGGTGCGAGGCTTTACTCCCGCCGGGTGGGGCTTCTGGCCTCCGCCCTTTTGTCCATGACGGTGCTCCACATCCAGAGCGCTCACTTCTTCACCGTGGAGAGCTTCACTGTCTTCTTTACCTGCGTTGCCCTCTACGCCATCATTCTGGTCGCACAGCGCGGCGAATGGTACGACTACGCCCTGGCGGGGACAGCCATTGGACTGGCCATAACCTGCAAGATCAGCTCCTACACGCTGGGGATCATCCTGGCCCTGGCAGTGGGGCTTCACATCTGGCGGGAGATTCAGGCCGGGAACCGCAATGGTCTGGAGGAGCGGCTGATCGCTCGGCTGCTCGTGGGGGGCCTGCTGGGAGCACTGACCATCCGCATTTTCCTCCCCTACGCCTTTGAAGGACACAGCTTCCTCAACTTCACCCCCTCGGCCAAGTGGCTGAACAATATGAAGGCCGTGCAGGGGCTAATGAATGGCTCCGTTGATTACCCCCCTAGCCACCAGTGGACTAACCGCACTCCCCTCCTCTTCCCCGGCAAGAACATGATCCTATGGGGGATGGGCCTCCCACTGGGAATCACCGTCTGGTGCGGCTGGGGGCTGGCACTGTGGGAGTTGGTGCGGAGGCGCAAAATCGAGCATCTGCTGCCCTGGGTGTGGGTGACGATCATGTTCCTCTACCAGGGCAGCCAGTTCGTCAAGAGTGTACGATACCTGCTGCCCACCTATCCATTCTTCGTCCTGCTCGGCGCCTACTTTCTTGACCGAGTTGCAAGTTACAGATTGAAAGTTACAAGTTGCCGGTTTCAACTTTCAACTTTCAACTTTCAACTTTCAACTTTATTGACAATCAGTGTCCTGGGAGGTACATTTTTGTGGGCCTTCGCCTTCACCCGCATCTACGCCCGGCTCCACTCGCGGGTGCAGGCTTCCTACTGGATATACGAGAATGTCCCGCGTGGATCGGTGATCGCCAACGAGCACTGGGACGATGCGCTGCCCCTCAGTTTCCCCGATAGGCACAAACAGGAGTACTACCCGGTCGAAGAACAGATGACCATGTATGATGAGGATACGCCGGCGAAGCTGGGAAAGCTCCTAGACCAACTGGATCGTGTTGACTACATCTTCCTCTCCTCCAACCGCCTCTTTCTGTCCATCCCTCGACTGCCCATGCGCTACCCGATGACCACGGCGTACTACCGGCTGCTGTTCAACGGGGAGTTGGGGTTCGATCTGGCGGCCAAGATCACCTCCTTTGCCAAGCTGGGCCCCATTCAGTTCAATGACGAGGGATCTGACGAGGCGTTCACTGTCTACGACCACCCCCAGGTACACATCTTCCGTAAGACGGATAGATTCTCCAAGGAGCGGGCTCGCGAACTGCTGGGCAACGTGGACTGGGATGGTATCCAGCGCCTGAAACCCATTGAAGCCACCCGTGCCAAGAAGGGACTGATGCTCTCCGTCACCGACCGGGATATCTACGCCCGTTCGGGCACCTGGTCAGCGATGTTCCACCCCCGTGACCTGGCTAACCGGTTGCCAGTGGTGGCCTGGCTCCTGGCGGTGGAGCTCATCGGCCTGGCCGCCTTCCCCCTGGCCTACTGGCTCCTACCCTCCCTGGCCGACCGGGGGTACCTGCTCTCCAAGTCTCTGGGCGTCCTGCTCCTGGCCTGGATAAGCTGGCTGAGGGCCAGCATTCGGATATGCCCCTACAGCCGGACCGAGATCGCCCTTTCACTGTTGGGGTTGCTTCTCCTGGGGGCTGTCCTGGCCTGGTGGCAATGGCGAGGGATGTGGAGCTTCGTGCGAGAGCGCTGGCCTCTGCTGTTGGTGGGTGAGGCCCTCTTCCTGGCGGCTTTCATCTTCTTCCTGCTCATCCGCGTGGGCAACCCCGACCTATGGCATCCGATCACCGGCGGAGAGAAGCCCATGGACTTTGCTTATCTGAATGCTGTGATCAAGAGTCCTTACTTCCCGCCCTACGATCCCTGGTATGCCGGGGGTTACATCAACTACTATTACTTTGGTCAGGTGATCGCCGCTACACTCATCAAGCTGACAGGGATCGGGCCCTGGGTGGCATACAACCTGGCGGTGCCCCTCTTCTACGCCCTGGCGGCGCTGGGGGCCTTTTCGGTGGTCTATCACCTGGTGCTGCCTATCGGCCAGGCCGTTTCCCGTCGAGCGGCGGGCTATGGACTTTGGGGGGTGCTCTTTCTAGGTGCGATGGGCAACCTGGGAGAGGTTCGGCTGCTGGAGCGGGCGCTGTGCAAGCTGAGTCCCCTGAACTTCGCCAGCACCATCCCCGGCCTGGAGATGCTGGTCAACAGCCTGGCGGGGCTGTACCGGGTGATCTTCGAGGGGCAGCCGCTGCCGGTGCGCATCGAGTGGTGGTACTGGAACGCCACCCGGGCCATCGCCCCGGCCCCTGGTGAGGTGGGGCCCATCAATGAGTTCCCCTTCTTCACCTTCCTGTATGGTGACCTCCACGCCCACCTCATTGCCCTGCCCTTTGCGCTGTTGGCAGTGGCCCTGGCCGTTGGCTGGATGCGCCAATGGATCAGCGAGTCAAGACGACCCGCCTGTCGCCTAACCCTCGGTGGTCTGATTCGCGCCGCCTTCATGGGGTTCTGCGTGGGCGTGCTGTGGGTCACCAACACCTGGGATTATCCCACTTATATGCTTGTGATGCTAGCGGCCCTGGCCATCGGCCTGTACACTTCTGTTTCACGCTTGGACCGGGCACTGCTATCCGCTTTCGGCTGGCGGGCCTTGGTGTTGATCGGGATGAGCTACGGGGCCTTTCTGCCTTTCCACCTTTACTACGCCCCGGGCTACACCGCCTTGGGGCGGTGGCGGGGCTCTCTGACCCGCCTGGAGGATTACCTGATCATACACGGCTTTTTCCTGTTCGTGCTGACCACCTTCTTGCTGGTGGAGCTCTTGCGGCGGGGGCGGAGGGATGGCCCGGTGCACCTGCTGCGGCTGATTCTGGTGCGCTGGGATCGGCTGCCGAGGCTGGCGCGCTTGTACGAGGCGCTGGTTCAAGAGCGATCCTCCTGGTATCGGCTGGGGCTGCGGGGCCTGGTCGTGATCCTGTGTCTGTCCATTGTGCTGGGCGTGTTCGGCTTTGAGGTCTTCGCCGTGAGCCTGCCGCTGGTCGCCCTGGGGACGCTGCTCCTCTTCTGGCGTCCAGCCTGTGCTGGCCAGGCCAGGGAGCAATCCGCCGCCGGACGCTTCCTCCTTCTCATCATCCTTCTGGCCTGGGGACTGACGCTGGGAGTGGAGGTGGTGGTGCTCAAGGGTGACATCGGCCGTATGAACACCGTGTTTAAGTTCTACCTTCAGGTCTGGGTACTATGGGCCCTGGCGGCGGCAGTGGCGCTGGCCTGGGTCACGCCCCGGCTACGGCGCTGGGCAGCGGGTTGGCCATGGTGGCGGGCGGCTTTCGCCTTGCTCCTGGCTGGCTGTCTGATCTACACACCGCTGGCCGCCAGGGCCAAGATCAATGACCGATTCGACCGCGCCATTGGCCCTACGCTGGACGGCATGGCCTATATGCAGACTGCGACCTATCAGGAGGGAGAATCCACACTCAAGCTGAAATGGGATCGCCAAGCGATGCGCTGGATGCTGGAGAACATCCAGGGTTCGTGGGTGGTGTTGGAAGCCAACGTCCTGCTCTATCGCTGGGGCAACCGGGTCTCGATCTACACCGGGTTGCCGACCATTGTGGGCTGGGACTGGCACCAGCGTCAGCAGCGGGGCCACATTGCTGGTGATGGGGTGACTAGGCGAGTGAGAGAGGTGGAGGAGATCTACTCCACTGACGACCTCACCCGCGCTCAGCAACTTCTGCACCGCTTCGGGGTGAGATACATCTATCTGGGCGAGTTGGAGCGTGCCATCTACCCCGCCGACGGCGTGGTCAAGTTCGAGCGTTGGGCGGAGGAGGGATTCCTGCGGGAGGTGTATCGAAATCCGGGGGTGGTGATCTATGAGGTGGTGGAGTGAGGACAATGGACGGGAGAATTCAACGGACTTTATTGCTCGGCGAGCCCGTCCCCGGGATGCGAGAGCACTGGGAAGTTGAGCCATGTTCTCAGCACTGCTCTGGTGGTTGATCGTCCAAATATTGGGCCTCGTCGCTCTGCCCCTGGCCTACCGGCTCTTTGACCGCCTGCCGGATCGGGGATACGGATTCGCCAAGCCACTGGGCCTCCTGGGCACCAGCTACGCCCTGTGGCTGCTCACCACGCTGGGGTTCCTGCGAAACCGATGGGGAGGGATCGTCGGCTGCGTGCTGCTGATGGCCGCGGGAGGATGGTGGTTTTACCGGTGGGCTGTAGGGGCAGACCTTACGTCTGCCCAGGGGCAAGGGCAAGGCTTGCCCCTACGGGATTGGTTGGTCGAAAACCGCCGGTTGATCCTGGTCAACGAGGCCCTTTTTGCCCTGGCCTTTTTCGGCTTTGCCCTCTTCCGGGCCTACAACCCCGAGATCACCGCCACGGAGAAGCCGATGGAACTGGCCTTCCTCAACGCTATCCTGCGCAGCGATACCTTCCCCCCCCACGACCCCTGGCTCTCCGGCTTCGGCATCAGCTACTACTACTTCGGCTACCTGATGATGGCCCTCCTGACACGTCTCTCCGGCCTGCCCTCAAGTATCACTTTCAACCTTATGCAGGCCACGATGTTCGCCTGGACGGTCACGGGAGCATTCAGCCTGGGATACAATCTAGTCCGCAGTCCACAGTCCATAGTCCTGAGTCAAGACCGGGGACTAAGGACTCGGGACTCAGGACTAAGCGTGAAATACGGTCTCCTCTCCTCCGTGATGGTGGCAATCATGGGAAACCTTGAGGGGCTGCTGGAGGTGTTGCACGCCAATGGCATCGGCTCGGAGGCTTTCTGGCAGTGGGTGGATATCAAGGGGCTGGGCGAGGCCCCCCGGAGCACGACCTGGTACCCCACCGACACCTGGTGGTGGTGGCGCGCCTCCCGCGTTATCCACGACCGCACGCTCCTGGGCCAGGATCAGGAGGTGATTGACGAGTTCCCGGCTTTCTCCTTCCTCCTGGGCGACATGCACCCCCACGTGCTGGCCTTGCCCTTTCTGCTCCTGGCGTTCGCCCTGGCGCTGCAACTCCTCCGCGCTCAGCGCCCTCTGAGGGGGCCACGGCTGGTTCTCGTGGCCCTTCTGCTCGGCGGGCTGGGGTTCCTCAACACCTGGGACTTCCCCCTGGCCCTGGGGATCGCAACAGCGACCTACGCGCTGGGCCAATTGGCCCGTTACCTGGGTCCGACTCGCGAGTGGCTGAGGGAGGTCGTTTCCACGGCAATCGAGCTGTTTCTGATAGGAGTGGTGGCCTACCTGCCCTTCTACCTGGGCTTCCAGTCGCAGGCCGGAGGCATCCTGCCGGTGGTCTACAACCGCACCAAGTTCCACCAGTATGGGATCATATTCGGTCCCTTCCTGGTGATCATCGTCGGCTTCCTGCTGGTTGAATTGGGGGCTGTGTGGAAGCGAAGGGGAGCACGATGGGAGTGGATCATTGGGCTGGGCGCGTTGGGGGTGATGGGCTTCTGCGCGTTCCTGGGGCGCTGGCTGCCGGTTATGCTGACAGTGCTCTTAGCAGGGGGCCTCTTCGTGGGCTGGCGGCGGCTGCGACAGTCATCGGAAGAGCTGGCGACTTCTATCGTTTTCAGCCTGCTCCTCTTCCTCGTGGGGTTGGCGTTGACCACTAGCGTGGAGTTCGTCTATCTCAAGGATACCTTCGGCACGCGGATGAACACTGTGTTCAAGTTCTACTACCAGGCCTGGGCCTGCTTTGGGGTGGCCGGGGTCTACGGGGTGTACGCCGTCTTGCAGCGGGCCAGGGGGCTGGGGCGCGGCCTCTTCGTCGGGGTTTTCGTCCTGGTGCTGGCCGCTGCTTTGATCTACCCCATTACGGCGTTTTACAGCAAAGCGGGTGAATTCCGCGGCCAGCCCACGCTGGATGGCACCGCTCACCTGGCCCATTCTCACCCCAACGACTATGCCGCCATCCAGTGGCTCAATGCCCACGTCAGCGGCGCGCCAGTGATCCTGGAGGCCAATGGCGACCAGTACACCTATGCCGCCCGCATCTCGACCCACACCGGCCTGCCCACGGTGCTGGGCTGGGGCGGACACGAGCTCCAGTGGCGGGGCAACTACGAAGAGCCTGGCCGTCGCGAGCCGGACATCCGCACCCTCTACACCACTCGTGATGTGGAGCAAGCCTTGACCCTGCTGGAGAAGTATGATATAACCTACATCTACGTCGGCGACCTGGAGCGGCAGGCATTTGGCTCGGCTGGGTTGACCAAGTTTGAAGGATTCATGGATCCCGTGTTCCAGCAGGGTGGAGTGACCATCTATGGCCGACGTCCGTAATGAGTAAGCATTCAGCGGTCAGCAATCAGCTATCAGCCCTGGAACAGGTGGAGGGCATGAGTTGAAAGGACTTGAGAAAACTGGAGGTGTGGAAGTTGTGACTGCTGATAGTTGGAAGTGACCGCAGTGAAGGGAATGCTTACACCGTTTATCCAAAACCTGAAAGCTGACCGCTGATGGCTGAGAGCTCACTATCACCAAAAGAAGAGATGGCTGCCAGCGTCACCAGCGACGCCCACCATTTCGACACTGTCTATTCCTGGCTGACCGTGGAGCGGGCGCTGTACCTCGGCCTGGGACTGCTGGCGCTGATGCTGCGACTCTACGGACTGGGCCGACGCCCCATGCAGCCCCAGGAGGCCCGTCAGGCCCTGGCCGCCTGGCAACTGCTTCAAGGCCAGTCCGCAGAGACAGGGGGCTGCAGTCCTCTTATTCTTACCGCCAATTTCGCCCTCTTCGCCCTGCTTGGGGCCAACGATGTGAGCGCCCGCCTGCTGCCGGCGCTACTGGGGACCTTGCTGGTGCTGCTGCCCTACGGATTGCGGCGTTGGCTGGGCCGCGAGGGGGCGCTATTGGTCGCCGCGCTGCTGGCCCTGTCCCCCCTCGCACTCTTCAATGCCCGCTACCTGAGCGGGACGACGGCGGTGGCGACGAGTGCGCTCCTCCTGCTCATCGGATTGGCTCACTGGGTTGAGGACCGGCGGCCAGGTACGATTCACCTGGCCGCCGGTGGACTGGCCGGGCTGCTGCTGGCCGGTCCAGGGGCTTACACCGTGCTCCTGATTCTGGCTTCCTTCGGCCTGCTTCTGGGTCTGACCAATCGTCGTCTGCGTTTAGACGAATTAGTGCGTAGTCCGCAGTCCATAGTCCGTGGTCTAAAGTCCGCAGTCCGAAGTCAAATTGCCGACTTAGGACTTAGGACTGAGGACTGGGGACTATCGCTCGCTCTGATCATGGGACTCATAGCCACCGCCTTTCTCCTCAACCCCAGCGGCTTGCAGGCGCTGCTGGACCTGCTCCCTGCCTGGGGGCGAGGGTTTATGACCGTCTCCGATGGCCTGCCCTGGCTCCAGTATCTGGCCCTGCTACCCCTCTACGATCCCCTTCTCCTCGCCTTCGGGCTGGCAGGGCTGGTTCTAGCCTGGCGGGAGCGAGATCTCCTGGGCCTATTTCTTAGCTACTGGGCCCTGGCCGCGCTAGTGCTGACCAGTCTGATGACGGGGCGGGGGGCAGGTGATGCCCTGTTGGTCGCCTTGCCCCTGGCGCTCCTCGCCGGGCGCTTCCTGGGTCAACACCTGCCAGAGTGGGTAGGCGGGGCCACCTGGGGACAGGAGGGGTTTTTCGTTGCCCTGGCCTGCGGGTTGGTGGTCTACGCCGGCCTGCAACTGAGTTTCTTCAGCCTGAGCGGTGATGCAGCCTACTTGCAGATCATTGGCGTGGTGATGCTGCTCATTGTTGGCCTCTTCGCCTCCATCGGCCGCTGGCTGGGGCGGGAGGCTGCCTGCCGAGGAGTGGGCCTTTTCCTGCTGCTGATCCTCGGCCTTGTCACTCTGTCCACTGGCATCAACCTCAACTTCGTCCACCTGGGCGATCCTCATGAGCTGGCCCTGGCCGCGCCTATTTCCTTGCAGGTCCGCACCCTTCTGAGCGATGTGGCTCGCCTCTCCGCCCAGTGGGCCATTGATGAGCGGGCGGTGGAGGTCGCCCTCCATCGCGATCTGGCCCTCCCCCTGGCCTGGTACCTGCGGGACTACCCAAACTTGAAGGTGGTGGAATCACTGGCCCCAACCGTGGATAGCACTGCGGTTATCGCTCCTGTCGCTGAGGACAACCCCTCGTTGGGCGGGCCGTATGGAGGACAGGACTACCTGCTCCGAAGCTGGTGGGTCCCAGCCACCCTTCGTGGTGCCGACTGGGGAAAGTGGCTGTTGCGACGCCAGGCCTCAACCCCCCCTCAGGAGGAGAGGGTGATCCTCTGGGTGCGGCAGGAGGAGAGTTAGTACAAAGTGCTATGACTGGAGAGATGGAGAATCTGCATGCTTAGGGGAAAAGATCATACGATCCCTCTTCTTGGTCTCTTAGCCCGAATTGGGATTGCGAGTTTGCTATTCGCTACGAGATGGGGCATTGGTATTTCTCCTGATTCGACGACTTATGTCGGTGCGGCCCGCAATCTCTTGAACGGACATGGCCTAGGTACGCTGTCTGGTACTGGCGAAGTGGTACCCATGACCCACTATCCACCACTATTTCCTACACTGCTTGCTATGATTGGCGTCTTTGGCATAGACCCGCTCAATGGGGCTAGGTGGCTTGGTGTCTTCCTTTTCGGAGCCAACATTCTCTTGGTTGGCCTTGTGATCAACAGATACACCCATGGCTTTTGGACTTCAGTCTTTGGTTCGTTCATAATGTTAAGCTCCGTTGACATGCTCAATATCCACTCAATGGCATGGAGCGAGCCCGTGTTTATCATGTTTGGCCTTTTGGGATTGTTTCTCTTGGCGCTCCATCTCGAGAATCCACGATCATTACTTCTTATTGCTTCCTCTGGGGGAATCGCGTTGGCGTTTCTTGCTAGGTACACAGGAGTGGCATTCGTCGCTACTGGGATGGCGGGTGTATTTCTCCTTGGTAGAAAAGAACCTACTGTCCCTTAACAGTTGATATAATCCTTGATTATGGTGGTGCTCTAATTGAAGTAGCCTGCCGAAGACCTTGCTCCGTAGGGCACAGCTTCGTATGTGCTGTCTGAATATGAGCGTCTGGTGGCACTC
>Ga0209979_1001061_pt1 | contig 32206 bp, 35 predicted proteins | sample AnhtaG_FD_183114 | JGI IMG/M metagenome (GOLD analysis project Ga0209979, IMG submission 183114) | Deep subsurface microbial communities from Anholt, Denmark to uncover new lineages of life (NeLLi) - Anholt_01485 metaG (SPAdes) (version 2) | ecosystem: Environmental > Aquatic > Marine > Oceanic... | reverse complement strand
GAAACAGCTCGTCCTGAGCGATGTGTCGATGCCAGTGGAAGTCCCCCTTGACCAGGCTGCAGCGCAGGACGTAGCCATCCATGTGCGCGAGATCGACGGGCGAGAAAGCCTCGCTGATCCCCTCCAGGGCCTTCTCAACACTGAATGGCTCCATCATTTACCTCCTATGCGCATCTCCTCAACCGCCAGCCGCGCTGCCTCGTCGATGCTCACCGTGCGGTCCAGCGGCTCCACCCCGTAGTGCCGCAGCAGCCGGAACCCCTCGTCCTCCCAGGCGCCCGGAATGCGGAAGGCGGCGATGGTCTCCGAAGGCTCGCGCCCCGACTCCAGGCAGCCCTTGATGACGCCCCGCGCTACCATGTCGACGCGCGTGTTGTTCACCACGTTCATGATGACGGCGATGCGCTCCACGCCCGGCTTGCTGAGGATGAGCTTGGTGAGCTCGCAGACCTTGCGTACGCTGGGGTTCCCGCCGATCTCGCAGTAGTTGGCAGGCGTTCCGCCGTGGCGGCGCACGGCGTCGAAGGCGGTGAGGCTGGCGCCACCGCCACCGATGATCAGCCCCAGAGAGCCGTCGAACTCCACCACCCGGCCGGCCACCCCCCGGTGGTCGCTGGTATCGATCTCCACGGCCCGCATCTCCAGCGGGGTGGGCTCGCGGGCCTGGCGGCCCGAGGGGTCGGCCCCCAGCTCCTTCAGCAGGGCCTGCTGGCGGCTCACGGCCTCGTCCTCCAGCTCCATGTGGCAGTCCAGGGCGACGTAGGTATCGTCCGCCAGCCGGCCCAGCGGGTTGATCTCGGCGAGGGTGAGGTCGTGCTCCAGGAATATGCGCCCGAGGCGGGCCAGCAGGCCGGTGAGAGCGGTGAGCTCACCGCCGCCGATGCTTAGGCTGGCCACGCACTCCTTGAAGGCGAAGTCACTCAGGGGCAGGAGGGAGGAGAAGTGGCGGCGGGAGACGTGCTCGGGCTCCCGCTCTGCCACCTCTTCGATGTCGATGCCGCCCCGGTCTGAGGCGATGGCCACGGGCAGCTTGGCGCGGGTGTCGTAGGTCACGCCCAGGTAGTATTCCTGGGCCACCTCAGCCCTCGGCTCGACCAGCAGGCCGACCGGTCGGCGGCCGCCGATCTCCAGCCTCAGGATATCGCGGGCGGCCTCGCGGGCCTCGTCGGCGCTCTCGGCGAAGCGGATGCCGCCGGCCTTCATGCGCCCGCCCGTCGGCACCTGCGACTTGAGGACCACGGGGAAGCCCATGCCCTCGGCGGCCGCAGCGGCCTCTCCCGGGTTCCGGGCGAGCTGGCCGCCGGGCGTCCGGACGCCCCGGTTCGCGAGCAGGACCTTGGCTTCGTACTCGTAGAAGCGCACCGAGGAGTCTCCTTATCCTCCGGTCGATCTCAGCGTATACGATGTCTTCTCTTAGATGGCCCCTTGCTTTCTCAGGGTCGCGATCTGCTCCGGCGCATAGCCCAGCTCGTGGAGCCACTTCTCGGTGTGCTCGCCCAGGCGGGGCGGTGGCTTGCGCACCGCCGCCGGCGACGCCGACAGACGGTAAGGCGCCCCCACCACGTCGATGTCGCCGGTGAGCGGATGGTGCACCTGCTGGCGAACGCCCAGGTGCCGCACCTGGGCGTCGGCGAAGACGGCGTGAAGGTCTCGTACCTCTGCGCAGGGGACGGCGACCTCCTCCAGCCGGGCCACCAGCTCCGCCGTGGAGATGCGGCCCAGACGGTCGAAGAGGACCTGGTTCAGGGCGTCGCGATTGCTCACCCGGTCGGCGTTGCTGAGGAAGCGCGGGTCGCGCGGGAGCCCTTCCAGGTTCAGGGCGGTGCAGAAGCGCTCCCACATAGGCTGATTCATGATCGCTATGGTCACCCAGCCATCGGCGGTCCGGTAGCAGTCGTACGGGACGATGGCGGGGTGGGCGTTGCCCAATCGGGCGGGGTTCTCGCCCGTCACGAAATACCGATTGGCCTGATAGGTCAGCAGGGAGATAGAGGCCTCCAGCAGCGAGATGTCCACCATCTGTCCCTCGCCGCTGCGCTCGCGCTGGAGCAGAGCGGCCACGATGGCGTAGGCCCCGAACATGCCCGCAGCGATGTCGGAGACGGCCGCGCCCGAGCGCATGGGAGAGCCCTGGGGCTCCCCGGTCAGGAACATCAGGCCGGAGAGGGCCTGGGCCATCATGTCCAGGCAGGGCTTGTCCCGGTCCGGCCCGGACTGGCCGAAGCCCGAGATGGCGCAGTAGACGATCTTCGGGTTGACCCGGCGCACGTCCTCATAGGAGAAGCCCAGGCGCTCCATAGGCTCGGGCACGGAGTTGTGCACGAACACGTCTGACCGCCTGATCAGCTCCCGCAGGATCTCCTTGGCCCGCTCATGCTTCAGGTTGAGGGTGACGCTCTCCTTGTTGCGGTTGAGGCTGAGGAAGTAGAAGCTCTGCCCCTGAATGAAGGGTGGGCCGTAGGCGCGGGACTCGTCGCCGGTCTCGGGCATCTCGATCTTGATGACGTCGGCGCCCAGGTCGCCCAGCATCTGAGCGCAGAAAGGCGCTGCCAGGACCCGTCCCAGCTCTAGGACTCGATAGCCTTCCAGTGGTCCGGCCACTGCCCCGCTCTCTCAGGGGAAGAAAACCTGCAAAGGAAGTCCGGCCGCCCACATCATCTGTAGTGGACAATCGGAGACAGTAGGCGGCGGTCCCTAGAATTCCCTCAAATTAACATAACTCACGCGACCAGCCGTGAGGGAGGCGTGCAGCGCGCTCGGCTACGGCACCAGGACGATCTTGCCTATCGACTCACCCTGCTCCATCCGGGTCTGCGCCTTCCCCACCTCTTGGAGGCTCATGACCTCGGAGACCACCGGCTTAATGTCGCCGCTCTCCACGAACCTGAGGGCCTCAAGCAGCTCCGCCTTGTTGCCCATGTGGGAGCCCCGGAAGTTGAGCTGCTTGTTCCACAGGAAGCGGAAGTCGGTCTTCCCGTCGAAGCCGCTGGTGGCGCCGCAAATGACGACGGTGCCGCCCCACTTGAGGGCCTGCACGCTGGTCTCCCAGGTGGCCTCGCCAACGTGCTCGAAGACGACGTCCACCCCAGCTCGCCCGGTGATGTTTCGCACCTCCTCGAACACGTTCTGGGTAGTGCGGTTGATGAGGTACTCGGCTCCCAGATCCTTTGCCTTCGCCAGCTTCTCATCGCTCTTGGCCACGGCAATGGGATGCGCGTGATGCAGACGGCAGATCTGAATGGCCAGGGTGCCCAGGCCGCCCGAGGCCCCCCAGATGAGTACGAAATCGCCCGCGCGGATCCTGGCGCGGGTCACCAGCATGCGCCAGGCCGTCAGCAGGACCAGGGGAAGAGAAGCAGCCTCCTCGAAGGTCAGGTTCTTGGGCTTGGGGACAACATTGAAGGCGGGAACCATGGCGTACTCGGCATGGCCGCCATCCAGAGGCCCGGTCTGGAACCCGTAGATCCTGAACTGGCGGCAAAACATGTCCTCGCCGCGGGCGCAGGCCTCGCAGGTGCGGCACGAGATCGACGGGTGGACGATCACCTCATCCCCCACCTGGACGTTGACGACCTCGCTTCCCACCTCCGTCACCTCGCCGGCCACGTCGGAGCCGGAGATGTGCGGCATGATCACCCGCATGCCGGGCATGCCCCGGCGCGCCCAGATATCGTTGTAGTTGCAGGCGGCGGCGCGGACCTTGATGACCACGTCGTTGGGGCCAGCCGTGGGTTCGGAGATGTCCTTGTACTGGAGGACGTCGATGCCTCCGTGTTCCTCAAAGACCACAGCCTTCATGGGTATCCCTCCTTGTGCTGAGAGCCAGGGCAAGGGCCTCCGAGGCAGGGGAGGCCCCATGCATGGGGTCGCAGCGGCATCATACTCAAGCTCCGTCCGCTGCGTCCAGCAGGGTGCTGGCAGCTTCCGCGTCTTGAGCGTGCCGAGGGGTCCGGCCCATACCCCCATGAACACCTTCGTCAAATGTGCCGAAAATCAAGTATGGGTGGACTTCTTCCTGAGCCGGCCTGTTGGGGCCGTGCTTGATGCCACCCGTAGAGGGCTCCCTGCATGGCCAAAGCCGCAAAGAAATCCGACGAACTGAAGCATCCAGAGGCGGATGAGCAGAGCGAAGCCCCTGCCGCCGAGCCGGAGGCGCCCTCAGGAGAGGCCCTGGCCGATGCCGCTGCCCTCTGGCAGGAGACCCTGCGCGACATCGAGCGCAGCGTCACCGAGGCTACCCAAGCCATCCATTTCTTGCGGGGGACGCTGCGGGAGCTGGCGCCCCTCCTGCGGGGCGTCGGCGAGCTGGAGGAGGCTCTTCAAAGCCTGGCCGCGCCGGGCCCACAGGAGCCGCCCTCTCGAAGCGAGGCCGCTCCCTCCAGCGGCGGCTGGCCGATGCCGGACAGGAGCGATGCAGTGCCGCCCCGTAGCCAGGCGCCCCCGCGAAGTGAGGAGGCGGCGCCCCCGGTTCCTCTGTCCGCCCGGCAGCCCGCGGAGGCGGCGCCCCTGGTGCCTCCGCCGGCTCAGCAGCCTGCCGAGGCGGGGCTCCGGGCACCCAGAGGTCTGGATCTCCTGCCTCGTACCTACACCATCACCGTGGAGGACAGGCGGGAGGAGGACCGCAGAACGAACGTCGACCTGGCGCCGCTACATCGGGCGCTCATGGCTATTGAGGGGGTGCGCGACCTCTCCCTGGTCAGCTACACGCACGGAGTGGCCGTCATCTCCCTGGAGTCGCAGTCGGAGATCACCACGTCAGAGCTGGAATCGGTTGTTGCCGAGGCCATGCAACGGGATTGCACTGTGGTCGCCCGGGACGACTATAGGCTCCACGTGCGGGTAGCCGACTAGCGAGAGGCAGAACCATCTGAGGGAGCCGATAGAATGCGCGTAGGACGGTGGCTATCGGGAAACAGGCCGGAAGGGGACGAGCCCGCCGACGAAACGCCAGCCGAGAGTGTCGCCGCTGAATCGCGCCCGGCCAGCACCCGCGAGGAGCGCCTGTATGGCCTGGCAGTCCTCTCACTTTTCCTGCATAGCGCCGGTAGCGTGGGCGAGCTGCTGAGCGCCTTCATGGAGCGGGCTCCCGACGTCACCGGGGCCCAGCTCGTCTATCCCGTGATCATGGATCCCAAGCGCGACCTGCTGACGGCCTCGGCCCTGGAGGGGCTGGTGGACCCGCGCCTGGAGCGTGCCATGGATGCCTTCCAGGAGGACCTGTCTGCTCTGGAGTTTCCGCTGCCAGCTACCTCGGCGCGCCGCATCATTCTGGAGCAGGGGGAAGTGTCCATGAGCGACTCCTTCGCCGACCTCATGGAGGGCGTGCTGCCCGAGGAGGTGTGGAGGAGGGCCCAGGACGCCCTCGGGTTCGGGAAGGTGGCGCTGGCTCCCATGCTCGTGGAGAACGAGCCCCAGGGGTTGGTGGCCTTCGGCTTTGAGGCGGAGGACCCCGACATAGAGCTGCTGGAACTGCTGGTGGCCCATCTCACCCTGGCCCTGCGCGACCTGCAGTCCCAGGAGGAGGCCAGCCGCTTCAGCGACATCGACCAGGTGACCTGGGTACACAGCCGTCGCTTCCTGATGGATGCCCTGGATGGGGAGATCGCCCGCGCCAGCCGTCACGGTCGTGGCCTCTCCCTGGTGCTGCTTGACCTGGACGACTTCGGCGAGTTCAACACCACCTACGGCCAGTCCATGGGCGACAGGCTGCTGCGCACCGCCGCCACCACCCTGGCCGAGACAGTCTCGCCTCCGGAGATAGTGGCCCGCCTCAAGGACGACGACTTCGCGGTGCTTCTACCGGAGACCAACCGCGCCGCTGCGGTGGCCGCTACCACCCGCATGCTGTCCAGCTTGGCCCAGGTATCCATCTTCGGCGGCGAGGGCTCCCCCCAGCCTCTCACCGCCAGCGTGGCCATCGTCTGCTTCCCGGAGGACGGAGGTACCGCCCGCGAGCTGCTTGCCAACGCCACTACCGATCTGGAGCAGGCCAAACAAGAGCGCCGAGAGCAGCGCGTCGTGGAGGCCCGCCGCAACGCTCGCGCCGCTGGCGGAGAAGGCGCCTAGCCCGGCGAGACTCATCGCCTTGCTTCGTCCCAACTCCTGACTTCGCACCGACGACCATCCGCCCTTCCTTTCACCGGGCGCCACCGCCTGCTTGCATGGTGTGGTATAACGGACTGCGCGCGCATCAGTGAAGGAGGTTTGCGGTGTCCTCACCCCTCGAAGGTATCCGCGTGGTCAGCATGGCCGAGCAGTACCCCGGCCCTTATTGCGACGATTGATCACAAACCTTCAGGCCTCCGGTATCACGAGCCCACATCGGCGCCCTTGCGGGCGGCTACCGCTTGGTGATGGCCCCACGAGAGATTGCCTGAACGTTCAGGCTTTTCGAATCGCTGGGCGACCGTCCGGTAGCTGGGGGCAAATACCGCCCACGGGCGGTACAGAAATCGCCCCATGCTTCGTCAATGATGGTGACACTAGATTCGCGTCAGGCATAGCCTAGACAGTAGAGCCCCGACCCGGAAAAGTCCTCTGACGCGGACCTAGCGGGTCGGGGCTTTCTGTGTTGAGGAGTAAATAACATGATCACCATAGGCGCTGTACTGATCTGGCCTAGTTGGGCCGAATCCGAAGACGATGACCACCGAATGTGGGCACGACGGTTTAGCGAATGCTTCTTGCAGGACGATCCGGGGCTGTTCGATTGGGCCTTCATGGACGAAGAGATTGACCATCCGCTGTTGAACTTTCTGCAGCCAGCACGATGGCCGATCGATCAAGGACATCCGGCACGTGAGGTCTTCGACCGCGTGGTCATGCCCATAGAAGACCTAACCGATGAACAGATCGATAGCATCAAGATGGCGATCATCTCCGAAGAACAGGGCCTCGTGGCGTATCCCGGATGGCCCACCGACGCTGAACGCAGAACGCTCAAAGAACTACTATCTGCCCCAGACCTGCGTGGCAACGTCAAAGCGGTCATCTTTGAATGGCAGCCATCGGATGCCCTGCTGGATAAGATCGTGCCCGTGTCATCATAGGGGACGTAGAGGAGACCAGCCCATGACCGCCTACATCAGGAGAAACTACCTGACCGACAAAGAGGAGTACATGCGCTATAGACAAGGCAGGGCCGGGGTCAAGCAGAACCATCAGCTATGGGCGCGTTGCCAGACAAAGGCCGGCAGCATCGCCGACGTACTACGGCGGTATGCCCTGGACAAGATCACGGCCAAAGAAGCTGACGCCGAAGCAAAGACGATCATCGAGCGTGGGGGCTGCTAGCATCGGCTGGCCGGTAGGCCCGGCGCGGGTCCCCTGCGGGGTCCTGGTGGGGACTTTTTGTACATTTTGGACTCGTGATCTATGTTAGTAGTTATTACTATAAGTTAGATGGTTAAGATCAAAGAGATAGATACAGCGTCCAAAAAGTCCAAAAAGATGGGTAGGCCCTGCCAGCAGGTTCTACCATCATCTGGTCTGCCAGGACCATCCTTCCGGTTGGGTTGGTGGTTGCATGGTTTAACCCGTTCGGAGCGCCTCGCCTACACCCGCCTCCGCCAGGCCGCGTTCACCGATCAGAAACTCGGTGTGACCAAGATGCTAGACGCCCTGGTCGACCCACCTAGGGCGCGGGCCGGTGGCCACCATCGTAAGCTCCGCGACATCTTTGAGTTCCTCGAAGATCACGGCTTCATCTCGTGTGAAGGATGGGGCAAGGTGATCCCCCGACAGGTGACCGTGAACGAAGTGCCGCCGATGCCATCCGGTCAGGATGTGTGTGCGCGCCTCGAACATCGGAAGCTTCAGGCTGAGAGCGGCGGGACTGATTCTGATGAGGTCGATGCCTTCATCTGTTGGTACGCCGAGAAATGGAGCTTGTTCAACGATGGCCTGCCTCATCGACAACGCAGGGGGGAGTTCGGTATGGCACGCCGTCTTTTGGACCGCTTTCCCCAACAGGAATTGCGCCGGTACGTCATACACTGGTTCAAGTACATGGATCAGGAAGAATTTAAGGAGCACACGATCCGCTGGTTGGCCATCCGGATCGATGCGATCATAGAGCACTACGGGCAGATGCAAGCATCCCTCAGAGATGACTAGCCCCGCGCGCGCCAACGCCAGGGCGCCGGGCACCCCGGCGCCCTTGTCCAGGCTCCATCCGATGGACCCTGGACACCGGCTAGCCCTCTGTTCCATCTCCGTCCGATGGAGATGGAACACACCTTGTCAACAGGCTTCGGAAGCCAGTTGGACATCCCTGCGCCCTTGGTGGGGAACCTTTCGATTCGCCATGTTCCCCAGCCGCCTGCCCTAGCCCGCGAGTGTGGCAGGAGAGCAAGACCTCGGAGGGTTACGAAATGGAACCCTCCGAGTCAATGAGGCCAGCACCACCTCATGCTTGAACTCCAGGGGCTGGAGACTGTCTCCACTCTGCTCAGCAACCTTAACAACTTGCCAAGGGTGGGGAGGATGGAACTGGCTCCATGTTCCCCACAGATGAAGATGCGCAGGATGGAACTAGTTCCATATCGCGCACAGGTGGGCAGGATGAAACTAGTACCATGTTGCCCACAGATGAGGCAGACGAGGGTGCGGAGATTAGCCGTTTGCGAACCTCCGCACCAGAGCAGCCAGAGGACCTCGGCATCTCCGTCGGACGGAGATGCCGAACCCGAAGAGGCAGCCGCAACAGAACGCCCCAAGACTAAGGAAGCCAAGACCTCCGCATCTCCGTCAGACGGAGGTGCGGAGACAGAAGACAGTGGAAAGGGTTACGAAATGGAACCCTTTCCAACAACCAAGGCAGAGGGGAGTGGCGTGGTTGATAGTTTACGAACCTCGCCACCAGAGGAGCCAGAAGAGTCCAAGACCTTGACACCTCCGTCCGACGGAAGTGTCAAGTCAGAAGAGGCCGGTCGCCCCCATTTCCTTCTTGCTTGACATGGGGAGAAAACGAGCTACCATCAGAGTAGTGGACAGGCATGTCAAACTCTCCTTTAGGGATAGGGACGCGCCCGTGTTGAAAGCGGGCGCGTACCCTGCCCGGCTAGCGAGGATCAAAACTATGAGCAACACCCAGAGTTTTAGGATGCGCCGCTTCCGAGCGGGTCTTCGCCAGGCTGAGATTGGCCGGCTACTCGGCCAGACACGCAGCTCTGTGAAATACTTTGAGAAGCATGGCGCGACCCGGTCGGAGACGATCGAAAAATATGAAGCGGCCCTTGCCAGCCTAATCGCAGCGCGGTGCATGGAGGGCCGTAGCAACCGTCAGCAGCGGGCCAACACGGCCCCTCCGCGGGCCGTGAGCCGGCAACCTGCCCTAGGATAGCAGGGGCGCCAGAGTTTGTAGCTGGGGCCGAGAATCAGGAGAACGGGTATGAACGAGAGAAAAGACAGCACAATGGACGCCTTAACCGCCCGCGTGCGAACGATCTTCACTGAGGTAGGACGGGCAGTGAACGAGCATGACCTTGAGGGCCTGAAGGCGGGTACGGAGCAACTCCACCAGGCAACGTACGCATGGCACCTGTCCCGACGGCTCAAGGCCGTCGTGATCGTCCGGGATACGATGGATTTCCTAGCAGGGGCCTATCCCGCCGAAGGCTGGCCCGGCTTTGCGGAGATGCTAGGGCAGTTGCGGATGAACCTCAATGCGTCAGTGGTGGCGGAGGACATTGAGAAGATTGACCACTACCTCGCAGACTTCATAAGTTTTCCGCTCCCACTGAAGACCCAGGACCGAAGGGTCCACAACACCCGACGCCCCGACTCAAACATACTCGGCCTCGGTCCTGAGGTCCGAGCCTTGATAGAGGGTGGCAGGACAGAACCGGCAGGGGAGACAGACGAGGAGAACCGACATGGCTAAGAGGGCACGCATAGTAGTAACGGACGGCCCGCTGGCCACCTACAGCGGACAACAGGCTACTGGAGGGAGAAGCTGGAACAGGCTACTAGAATTCACCGATGGGACCAGCGAATGGGTAAGGGTAGCGACCGATGATGGCCCTGCGCTGTCCCCAGGCGTAGCGCGTATCCCGCTGGCCCTGCTACTGGCGGACCTGGCCGACAAGATAGCAGGCCACGGTAATTACACGCTAGAGGTCGAAGACGTCTAGTAGTATGCGAACCACGCACCAGCGCATGGTTTAACAAAGCTATATAGAACAAGCACTCCGCCCGGCCAGCGAACGTCCGGCCTTCCGGTTCGTGGCGTCCATGCGACCGTTTAGCTATGGAATGCCTGTTTACAGGATGGAATGCTGTTGCTTTCGAGAGCCCGGCAGAGAACCATCGCTTCCAACCTACCTGTGCTGGGCCGACCGGCGCCAGAGCGGGTAGGGGGGCGGTAAGGGTTGCCTAGGATGCCCTTGATCACAGGTAGCTACTGGCCTGTCAGCGGCTGAGAAGGCCGGAAATCGGGCCAGTTTAGCTACGAATCGTTGCGGATGGTTACGGTTGCGCGACATAGATCGTAGCGGTAGAGGGGTGCAGCTCGTGGGGCTCCCAACGTGGGGCTCTCAATGTGGGGCTCAGACCTCCCCTGGTCATCCATCTGTGGAACCTTTCGGACGCGAAGAGAAGCACGGGGGGGTATCGCTCATAGCTGGTGAAATCCGCTCAGGTCATGATCGCCATGCGACTTGCGCCAGCCGGAGCGACAAAAGCCGGAAGTCCGGTTCACCCATCCGCCGTAGCTAGCGGCAAACAAGGACGGGGGCCGAACTATTGGCCTGGCCAATAGTTGGAAGACGAACAGGACGGGCCGAACTATCGGCCAGGCCGATAGTTAACGATCCCGCGATTTATGTCCGCCCGGCGGGAGTAATGGGCCGATCTTCCTTCGGGCCTGGCCCGAAGGAAAACGAAAGAGAGAAGGCTAAATGGCCAAACGAGAACGATCGGCATACGCGAAGCGATACCAGCGCCTGCGGCGAAGAATCGCCGCCTGGCGCAAGATCTCCGACGCGATGGCGGCCCTGGCCCAGCCTATTTTGGTCATGCTGCTCGAAGCCGACGACCTCGTGGTCGAGCTATCCGCCCAACGCCGGGAGGAGCCCGACGATAAGGACCTGCGGCGGGACCTGCTTGAGGCCATCCGCGCGAGGCAGCGCATACTGGACCTAGTCGCAGAGGCGCCAGGTCCGGAAGAGCCGACGGTAGGATAGGAAGCTAACGATGGGTGTATTCGACCGTTTCAGGAAGCCGGAGCCAGAGGCCGACATCCTCTCGCCCACGCCGGGGGAGCCGGGCGTCGATAACATAGGCCTTGGTAGCGGCGACCCGCTGACAGCGGAGCAGCAGGCCGAGCACGCGCGCCGCTGGAACGAGTGGTCTGCCAGGACGCGGAAGGAACACGCGGAGGCCAAGGAAAAGAGTGAAGCGGCGGAGCGTAAGGCGCGAGAGGAGTCTGAACGGCGGGAGCGGCGGCGGAGCCTGCTGGATCGCATCCCCCCTATCTTCAGGGTAGAGAGCATCGAGGGTCCCCTGGTTACCCGGTATGGCTTCGTTGAGCCCTGGGCGGGGGTCGGTTGGGCACCCATAGCGACGCCTGCGGCCAGCCCTGATTGCCCGGATTCACTTACTGAGCATCGGAGACGCGTCCTGCGCTACCAGGCCCTCCCCTCGGATAGCGACGAAAGGGAAGACTTGGGCGACCGCTGTTGGGCTCACGGCGGGATGTCCACAGGGCCGGTGACCTGCCCGGTATGCTTCCCCGGCCTGAAGCGACGCCGACAGCGAGAGGAGGAACGAAAGCAACGCGGCGCAGGCGGATTTTCCTTCGGCTTCTACCACAGGCCAGAGGACTCGAATCCGCTGGAGCCACACCCACCCAAAATCTACTAAAGGAAGGTAACGAATCATGGCAACGCAAACACTGACCCCATACGAACAGACGTTGCAGGACCGCAAGGCCGACCTGGAGAACCAGATCGTCGAGCTAGGCGAGCGCAAGGTCACCGCCCAAAGGGAGGCCGCCAACAAGCTGGCCGGGCTCCCCGCGCACGCGGACCTGGCCCGGAAGTCGGCCCTGGCATCCCTCAGCGAAATCGACGCGCACGTCTCCGCCCTCACCGTAGCCCTCGCCGACGTCAACGAGGCGCTGGCGGGAGCCCCGGCCCTGCTTGAGGGGTACGCCGCCGAGGTCAAGGCCCTGGACGTCGCGCGTGGCCACGTCGATAGGGCTAGCACGAAGGCCGAGGCCGCCCTTGAAGCGTTCTTGGACGCGAACGCGGCGCTGGTGGCGCAGTACCGCCAGGCCAAAGCGCTGAGCAGAGCCGCAGTGAAAACATACAACGATCTTGGGCGCCCCGGTGATGTCCCCAGCGTCCCCAAGTTCCGGTGGGCGCCTGCGCTGTATCAGCGGGTACGTGACGCGCCTATGGTGCAGATCGTCCTCACGGGCGACCGGAGCATCGGCTAAAAGGAAGGTAACGAATCATCATGACCGATCAACTATTCAAGAGTATGCTCCAGCAGACCGAGGCGCCTTTGGGCGAACTCCTGAAGGCAACCGTGGCGCTGGACGAACGTGCCAAGCTCGTCATGCTAGGCCGTGAGGTGAAAGCCTTCGACGCGAAGATCCGCGGATTGCGGCGAACGCGGATGCCCGACGCGGAATCGTGGCTGGCCTGCGCCAAGGGAATTGCGGACCTGGCTGAGAAGGCCCCGGCCTCGCTGCGGCCCGCCCTCGCCAAGACCGGAACCTACTGCCTGGAGCGGGCTCGGGAATTGGCCCAGCAGCCCAAGACCCTGGAGCAACGCTGCGCCCGCCTGGTCTACTGTCGCACGAAGGGCATTGCCCCGGATGCGCGCTTCGCCATTGCCTTGAAGAGCGTGGGCGAGGATGGCCACCGCCGCCTCGCGGGACGTGCTTCGAGTACGCAGGTTGACCGCGATGGAGACGAATTCTCGATCGGTCTGCTGCGAAGGATGTCGAAGGATATTCTGCAGGTCCCGGTTTTTGCTGACCACACCTGGCGCATAAACGATGTGGTCGGCAAGGTGATCGGCTCTAGGCTTACCGAGCGGGGCCAATTCACCGATCTCGACGTTCAGATAGAGCTATTACCGGAGGGCGACGTCGGAGCCGACAAAGCCTGGGGCCTGGTCCAGGCGGCCGTACCCATCGGCCTTAGTGTGGGCCTGCTCGTCTACGAAAGAGTCCCCCGCCAAGGCGACCGGCGAGGCGATCTCTTCAAGGATGGGGAGGTGGTCGACCTTTCGATTGTCGGCATCCCCAGCCAGAGGCGCTCGACCGGCTTGACACCTATCAAGAGCCGCGCCCGGAAAGGTTCGGCGGCTCAGGCTTTGATTCAGTTGAAAGCGTGGCGTACATCGCCGACGAAATAGGGATCACGGCGGGCGGCGCTGCGTTGACCTCGGTTCTCGTTAGCCGTAGGAGCGACGCCCGCCACAAACAATAGCGATCAGTGCCTGGCAGACGCGATTCGGGTTCCCCTCCTTGCCCGCTCTAGGATCGCGGCGCCGGGCCAGATCGAAATGCGTGGGGCGGCTCGGAGTGATGGACTCTCGCCGGGCCGCTCCATGCTGAACTTGAGGTGCCCGGCCTGCCCCTGACCGGGCGGCCTTCTTCTTTTCCCCCGTAGGCCCCCCCTCCAAAGATTCTCCAAAAAACGTGCCATTTGGCCGTCAGTTTCCTCGGCTTCAGCCGTTATCATCACTGACCGGCGAGAACGCTCACTAGCGAGTAAGGAGTAGCAAGGTGAAATTCCAAGTACGCAAGGTCATCGAGTTCACTCAGGAGGACGTCGACGCTGAATCGCCCGAAGAGGCCATCGCCGCTTTCGATCTGCGTCAGGCCAGTCACCGCATCGTGCGCGAGGGGGCCAGGGTTCCGCGCGGGCCGGTCGGCGGGAGCATCACCGACCGCGAGCTAAGGCCGGGCCGCCGGTTTGTGGCCCGGCACAAGGGCAAGACCTACCACGCGGAGGTCGGCGCTGATGGGCTGATCCGGGTCGAGGGCATCGAGGGCAACTTCAAGAGCCTTTCGACGGCGGGCAGCGCCATCTGTGGCCACGCGGTCAACGGCTGGAGGTTCTTCAAGGACGCCCCGGCCGAGGGCGCCGCTGAGGAGCCGACACCGGAGCCGGAGCCGGAAACCGAAGCGTCCCCGCACCCCAAGAAGAGGGCCGCCGGGCCCCCGCCGGAGCCCACCTACCTACCGCCCGCGCCGCCCAAGAAGGCCGCCAAGAAGCGGGCCAAGAAGGCCACCGCCTAGAGACACCAATCGCATCATGGCTGAAGGGGGCCAGCAATGGCCCCCCGAAGCCGATAACTACGAAGGAAAGGAGGACCGACATGAAACTCGTAGGCGGACTTGTAGGAAAAGCGCTGGAGAAGAGGGCCGCGAAGCGGGCTGGCTACGGCTCGGTAGCGGAGGCAAGAGCGGCGGCGAATTCTGAGCGATTCGACCGCAACCGCTTGCCGGGTACTTGCCCGACATGCGGCTGGGACGGCGGCTGGGAATCCCGGTCAGGACTGGCGCTCTTCGTCGTGGGGCTGGGGATGCTTAGCTGGGGGCTCTTGCTTACCCTCACAATCATTTTCGCGTTCTGGGGCATCCCCATGATGGTGATCGGGTTCACGATGATGATTGGCAGCCCCGCCGCCAACGTAGGCCCCCGGTGCCAGCGATGTAAGACGCCCTGGAAACCAGGCGAAGCTGGAGCACCCCCTCGGCCAGGCCGCAAGGTGTTCCGGGCCCGCTAGCCTACGCGCCCCCTCGCCAGCAGGGGGCGCTGGGCATTCTGGTCGCCTGGGCTGCTCAGAACGTGGCGTAGAACTGTACAGCCAGGCCCCCGAACAGAAGGAAGGCCCCAGTGCCGAATACGAGGGCGCGAAGTGCATTCTGTCCGGCGAGGAGACGCTGCTGTAGGTGGATAAGGGCAACGATGGTTGCCGGTAGGATGAAATACGACAGAAAGGCGACGATATGGAAGGGGATGCCGAGCATCCAGAACAGCCATTGCGAAAAAGATGGTTTCATGATGCGGCCGAACTCGAAGGGGTTCAGCACCACAGTACTAAAACGTGCCATTCGGCCTAGCCCGTCAAATAGTCTGGCACTCTCAACCGGTTGGTCAAATAGCGGTCGCCTAACAACGCCTCGACAGACGTAGCTTGAGAACCAACTCAGATGAATCGCAGCCAGCAGAGCGCCGAACTTCCACCAGGAAATGCCGAACACGAAAACCACAATAGGCCACCAAACTAGACTGACTGGAAGGAATAACACTATCCAAAAGGCAGCCCAGACGCCAAAGGCTGCTCGCCGCATAAGTGGACTGTCAAGCCCCTCCGCAAGCGCCCTTTCAGCACCCTTCAGACGCTCCGGGCCAAGTATCTCCGGCGCGATGAGGAAGAACGACACGGCCTCGGCGATTATCCCTGCGCGGCCTACCCACTCGCTGTCCATGATGGCGGGACTAGCATACCAGACGAGCGCCCTCGCTGGCAGGCCAGCAGATAGGTCGGTGCAGCCAAGGATGGCGCAGACGTGATATAATCGCCCCGTCTCGCGCGTGAGTATGACCCGCTACTACGTGGCCTGGCTACTCATGGGAGCGGCGACGGCCGCTATGCTGTGCGTGTGGACGCTGATGAGGTGGGTGCTGTGATGAGGGGAGAGCCGGATGCTTAGGGGCGGCGTTCAAGTGCTTGGCCGCAGGTACCAGCGTCAACGGCTGGAGGTTCTGGGAAGATGAGGCTGGCGTGAAGGTCAGCTAGTTCCTGCTGAGACGCCGCCTGAGCAGTGATTCCCTGGCATCCCGTATCCGTTGCAGCAGAGTAGGAGTCAGCCCTCCAACCCTCTCCTGCAAGAGCATGTCGGTCCTCTCGACCAGGAGTTCTGGATCGCATCTTCGGCATGCGCTATCGCGGGCAATGCTATCGAGTAGCGGTATCTGGTTCGCGATTCCTACCGGGAATGGAACGGAAAGGCGAGCGATCTCAGACGGAACTAGTTCCAGGACGCCTCCCCCGAAGCTACGCCCCTCCAGTTCCGCAGAGAGGAGCGTCAGGGAGTTGTGGAAGGCTGCCACAAGTTCAAGCTCCTGGCCCTCGTATCCAGGGAGCATCTCGCCACGGTAGATCGTGTCGGTTGTGGCGACCCCGGCTGCGTTCAGGATGAGCCGAGGGAATCGGTGAGAGCGCTTCGACAAGAGAAGCTTCCCAGCCCATATGAACGGAACGCGATACCAAGGGGTTCTGATGCGGGTCTTGTATCTCAGGTGCAGGCCCCGATTTTCACCGCTCGACAGGTACCTTGACGCACCATCAGCACGACGGGGCTCAGGGCGCTTGTCGTTGAAATCGAGCAACCACGCCTTCGCACCAGAAGCCACCGTCGCGTCGTGATCCTCAGGCGTATAGACTAGCCCTGGAGCGTGTCGGGTTCTGGGAAGCAGTGGCACCGCCCAGCGCGCCAGCCGGAATCTCTTTAGCTCCTCGGCGCTGACAGAGAAGAAGTCATTCGCCCCTGTCACAATGCTGACTTCGAGCCTTGCTACGGCTCCAAGAGGCGCAATCCCTTCAAGGTGCTGGGCCTCCGACAGCGCATCCACTTCGGCTGGGCTCAGCAGGTACCTAGTCCAGTTTTCCGTCCCCTGAGGGATCAGGTGAGAACATCGACGCGCGCGCCCGGACCTCGAATGCTCCACGAATCGGACTTTGGCACTCCGATGTGCCTGTACCTCACCGACATCTGCTCTACAGCCGCTCACTACGACCACTTCTTGGAGTACCCCAGGGAATGACCCTGGCTCGAACATGTCGACTCTCAGACCAGCAATATTTGAGAGAAGCCAAGCCCTGGCATCTCCCGCAGACAGGCCGGTGAAGATCTCCGCCGGAATGACCACTGCCATCGAGCCGCCTGGTCGAAGCCGATCCAAGGCTCCCAAGAACACCGGAATCCACAGGTTGGAAACGCCTCGGGGAGGCAGCCCGAGGCGGTGCCGCAGACGCCAAGTATTGCGCACTTCGCTCGGCGGTATGAACTGATAGCGGACGAACGGTGGGTTCCCCAGCACAACGTCGAAGCGATCTTGTGTCTGAGCAGCCCACTCAAGGGCGCTCCCGGTGATGATCGAGGTGTTGAAGGGCGCTGCTCCTGCGGACTCGCGGCACTTCCGCGCCTCCGTCGGTATGATCTCGATCCCGACGAAGTGCTCAACATTGGCTGACAGGCGATGCGCTGTCAGCCCTCGGAGGAATGCGCCGTCGCCCACGGCCGGCTCCAGCACTGAGATCTTGCTGCGGTGTCCGTTGAGTTCAGAGATGCGGTCGATGCAGGTCTCGACGAGGCGAGCAGGCGTGTAGAAGCCTCCCCGGAGTTTGTCGCTGCCCACCTCAGCCGACGTTTTCATCGGCCACAATTATGGAGGCGCTATGGCAGATTGTCAATTGCCTGAGCGCTATTCCACCGACTGAGGCTCAGCCCATGTGATTTCGAGACGGTGTGTGCCGTCATCGAGACGTTCAATTACCACCCAAGCGTCCACGTAGTCGGTCTCCCTGAGAGTAGTACCAAGAACGGGTCCCCAATGCAGCCACGTCGGAACGTTGTTCTGATCCGCGATGCGGTACTCAGCATGATCGACCTTCAGTGGATGCCTCCCGCGACTGGTACCTTCTACTATCGCTTCGAAGTCGATGAGCGCCTTCTCCAAGGGACCCCGCTCAGTCTGCTCGACTGTCCAAACGGCATCTCCAAACATCTGGCGACGGAAGTAGGTTTGCCAGTCGATGGCGTGTCCTGCCTTGGTCAGCTTGAGGTTGCCGGTAGGATTGGTATTCGTCGTGCGTGGCTGTTGCGCGTCGGAGGCCGTCATCCTCTTCCACCAGCGAGGGGTGACTGAGGCTGCGGCCGCTTCAGCCTCCTCTCCAGGCGCCGGAGGAGTCGGTGCCTCCACTGTAGGACGCCTCGCCGCCGCCGGTCGCGAGACATGTACGGCTGGTGCCAATCCCTTCCGGGGGATGCTGCTAGTACCGAATACCTGTTGGCTGTCGGAATCGGTGACAACCCCATCGTAGTCCTCTTCACCCTGAGGGCCTCTTCTGGTGATCTGGTCCTCATCCCGCACCTTGTATTGAGGGTCGCTGACCAGTGTGTCGAGTAGCTCGCTTGTTAGCGGCAGGCAAACCTCAGAATCTGAGAGCAGCGTATCGAACCATTCCCTCACTTGATCGAGCAGTAGACGATCGGCGTCCTCTTCCAGGGCAAGATGACAATGCAGTGCTGCCTCATGGTTGTTGAAGAGGCCACCAGCAGTGACATTGCTGGACCCGACTAGTAGCCTTGCCGTGGAAGAGCCCGACCCCAGGTAGACCTTCGGATGGAATGTGCCCCTGCCCCGTTCGTGGTAGACCCGTACAGAGTCGAATAGTTCCATCGCCAGTGCGAGTCCCTGCGCCGTCGCTCCTCCCTCATCAATTCCAACGATTACGGAGCTACTCCCGCCGCGCTGCCGGAATGCAACCAGGTCGTCTTGGAGCCTGGACAGCCCTGAGCGCTTGATCCAAGCGACCGCCATTTCCAGGCGTGCCATATCCGGATCGTCCAGTAGATCGGTCAGCCACGTCGCTGTCCAACCGCCGAACGGATCGAGGAGAGGTTGCGCCAGGAATGAAACCTTCATCTTCGCAACCGATTATATCAGACCAAAGCACGCCACGGGGTGTCTGAGCTTGCGCGATCGGCTAGGTCAAGCAGCGCCCAGCGAGGACATGGCCTTCGGGCGGCCTCTTCGCGTTCTGGCCGCAGCCCTATCCCAGGTTCCCCCAGGCGGTTGACCGTAGCGCCGCGCGGAGCGATTCATCGGACCGCGTAATGAAACCGGCCTGCCCGCCAGCGGCGACCGGGGGGTCCGGCCCTCGCTCATATCAGAGGAAATTTCCCCCCCGAAACCCCTTGACAAGTCGAGCGCGGCGGTCCATACTGGATGCGTAAGGAGCCCTTCCGAATCCCCAACCGGCGGGGACGCTAGGGCAGAGGAAGGAGGCTTAGGACGATGACCAGGGCAGTGACCTACGCCCGCGTCTCTACGGGCGAGCAAAGCACCATCGATGCCCAGGTCAAAATCTGCGGGGAATATGCCGAGCGCCAGGGTTGGGAGATCGTAGGCGAACCATTCACGGACATCCAGAGCGGGCTCCGCGATGACCGTTCTGGATGGCAGCGGCTGCTCCATCAGGCCCGCCTGAAGCAGTTTGACATCGTGATCGTCTACAAGACGGACAGGTTCGGCCGGGACACCGCCGCATCGTTCCCGGCGGTGAAGGACCTGCGGCGATGCGGCGTCAAACTCCACTCGACCGTCGAAGGCGACAACCGCTTCGTTCAGGGCCTGTTCCTTCTGCTCGCAGAAGAGGAAAGCCACGGGACGAGCATCCGCACCCAAAGCTTCATGAGGGCGAAGGCTGAGGGCGGACGATGGCTCTCGCGGGCGCCACGAGGGTACGATCTGGCCGAGATACCCGAAGCCAAAATGACCGCTGAGGAGAGGGGGCGGAAGAGGCGACCCAAGACGCTCGAACGGAACAGCGACGCCCCGAAGGTTGCCGAGCTATTCCAACGGTACGCCGACGGCGCGAGCTACCAGGCCCTGCGGGAGGAAGCCGAGCGGATGGGCCTGGTCGATCCTAAGCAAATGTATTTCCGCCTGCAGCACCTGCTTCGCAACCCGGTCTACCGGGGCCTGGTGGTCTACGGGCGCCGCTACAACGGCGAGCTAGACGATGAGCCGAAGGGCCTGCGCCCGGAGGAGGAGTGGATCACGGTGCCCGGCCTGCACGAGCCCATCGTGGACCAGGCGACTTGGGACAAGGTGCAGGCGCGGATCAACGGCCACCGGGACGCCCAGGTGAACCTGGCCAAGAGCACCTACTTGCTGACGCACCTACTTTGGTGCGGCGACTGCGGGGCCAGGATGCACGGCATGAGGCGGACGCGACCGAGCGGCCACGAATATAAATACTACAGATGCTTCACGCGGGTCACGAAGGGCGGCTGCGGCCGGGGCAACGTGAATGCCCCGGCGGTCGAGCAGGCGGTCAAGCAGGCCGTCACGCCCCTACTGATGGTAGCCCTAGACCCGCAAAGCCGGGCGCTGAGCAAGAAGCTACTGCGCGAGGTCATCGCCGGGATGAAGCAGCCGGAAACCCGCCAAACGAAGCGCCTGCAGGCTGAACGCGGGAGGCTGGAGAAGCAGCGCGTGAACCTTGCCCGCGACCTGTCCAATGACGACATCGACCGGGAGATGTACCGCAAGCTGATGCGCGAGGCCGACGAGCGCCTCACCACAATCGATAGCGACCTGGCCCAGGCGAACGGCGGCTTCGACCCGGAGGAGGCTTTCCGCCAGGTGTGGGCGCTGGCCGAGCAGATACCCTGGCCCCCGGAGAGCGACGAGCAGTGGCGGACGGCCATCGGCAGCGTGGTAGGCCGGGTCGAGGTGGACGCCGCCAACCGGGTCCAGGTACGGCTCAAGACCCCGTTTGACCGCGTACCTAGCAGAGCGGCAGCGTGATCAAAGCCGACCGAAAGGCGGCCCTTACTGCACCCTACTGCTGGCAGACATGGGGGCCGATGTCATCATGGTGGAGCGGCCGGGCGTGGGCGACCCCGCGCGGGGCCCCGGCGGCATGAGCGACTTCTTCGCTGCCCTCAATCGCAACAAACGCAGCGTCACCGCCAACCTCAGGTCGGAGGGCGGCCAGCAGGTGGTGCACCGCCTGATCGAGGCAGCGGACGTCTTCGTGGAGGGCTTCCGGCCGGGCGTCTGCGATCGCTTGGGCGTAGGCTACCAGGCGCTTCGTGAGATGAATCCGCGCCTCGTCTACGCTTCTCTCTCCGGCTTCGGCCAGAGCGGCCCCTACCGGGAGCGCCCTGCCCATGACCTCAGCTACCAGGCCATGGCCGGGCTCCTGGCGGGCCTCATCCCCTCCGGCCGCTTCGACAACCTCCCCGCCGTGGCCATTGGCGACCTCTCATCCGGCATGTTCACCGCCCTGGGCATTCTGGCGGCACTGCTGGCCCGCCAGCGCAACGGCCGGGGCCAGTACCTGGACGTCTCCATGACCGACGGCCTCCTCTCGTGGATGACCGTCGCCCTGAGCGGCCAGATGTGGCGGGGCAGCAGTGCCGAGGTCGTCCCCATCGGGCCCGCCTACGCCGTCTACCAGTGCGCCGATGGCAAGTTCATCAGCCTGAGCATCGTCCTCGAGGACCACTTCTGGCGGAACCTCTGTCAGGCCATCGGTCGCGAGGACCTGGCAGCGTTGAACGCGCTCCAGCGATGGCAGCGCCGGGACGAGCTGGCCGAGGTGCTGGCGGAGGCCATGCGCACCCGGCCTCGAGACGAGTGGGTGGAGGCGCTCGCCCGGGCCGACGTGGCCAGCGGCCCGGTCTACGATTTGAGCGAGGTGCTGGAGGACCCTCAGTTCGAGGAGAGGGGCATGTTCGTCGAGTTCGAGGGCCCCGGCGGGCAGACCAGACGGCTAGTGAACCACCCCCTGCGCTTCTCGGAGACGCCGGCGGAGATCAGGCGACTTGCCCCCACCCTCGGCGAGCACACTGAGGAGGTGCTCTCCGAGCTGGGCCACAGCGCCGATGAGATCGCCGCCCTGCGCCAGGCCGGAGCCATCTAGTGGGGTACCTCAGGGTATCAGCGCAGAATGTAACATGCTCGCTGCCCGCCGCAGGTGGGCGTGGCACGTGGCCGAGCCGTGTCAGGCCGCTGGCGTATCCTTCTGGAAGCAGTGAGCAGAAACAGAAAAAGGGGAGCCGTACTGCGTTCTCATCGACCGCAGGCCCGGGCTGGTGGCGGGGATGCCAGGCCTGCTCCACAGTACGGCTGCAGTTTACAGTTTATCCGAATCCGAAGGCTGGATCAATAGGGGTTTAGGAGCAATTCGAGCGCGCGAAGGGAGGTGCCTGAATGGTCGAGACCGGTGTAAGCTACTTCAGCTCCCGCACCCTGCGCCACGTCCGCGCCGACCTGGCCGATATGCTAGCCCACCACTGCACCTATGTAGTGCACTGCCTCACTGAGACCGACCTGCTCTACTACCGCGCGACCATGCGAGAGGTGGTGGAGGCTACCCATGAGGCCGGGCTCGAGGCCTGGCTGGACCCCTGGGGGGTGGCTGGGATCTTCAGCGGCGAGACCCTCTCCCGCTTCCTGGTGGATCAGCCGGAGGCCCTTCAGGTGGTCTCGGACGGCCGGCAGGCCCCCGCCGCTTGCCCCAACCACCCCACCACCCGCCAGTTCCTGCGGGAATGGGTACAGGCAGCGGCAGAGACGGGGGGCGACGTGGCCTTCTGGGATGAGCCCCACTTCCATGCGGGCACCCTCTTGGGCGATCGCGGTGGGACCTGGGCCTGTCGCTGCCAGCACTGCCAGGAGCGCTTTCAGCAGGGGGCCCGCCGGGCCCTGCCCGAGGCCATGGACGAGGAGGTGTGCCGCTTCCGGGAGCGCTCACTGCTGGATCTCCTGAGCGAGCTGTGCGCCGAAAGCCGCCGCCTGGGCCTGCGCAACGCCCTCTGCCTTATCCCCACCGACCCGGGGAGCGTCGGCCTTACCGAGCTGGCCGAGCGCCTGGCCCGCTGGTGGAAGGAGCGGGCCCCGACGCCCCAGGCGGCTCAGCGCAGGCCCTGGCTGGAGTTCGGCATCACCGACTGGCAGGCCGCCGCCGCTATCCCCGACCTGGACATCTTCGGCTGCGACCCCTACTGGTACCTGGCCCGCACGGAACCGGAGCCCTACGTGCGCGCCTTCACCCGCCGGGTCCTGGAGGTGTCGCGGCGGTACAATCGAGGCACTCAGATCTGGGTGCAGGCCTTCTCCGTTCCCGAGGGAAGGGAGGAGGAGCTGCGCCTGGGCCTCCGCATCGCCGCCGAGCTGGGGGCCACCCACCTGGCTGCCTGGAGCTACGACGGCACCGGCAGCATGTCCTCCATCCGTCCGGCCCGCCCGGAGGTAGTGTGGCGCATAATAGGCGAAGCCTTCGCGGAGGCCAGGGCAGGGAGCGGGTGAATTCCTACGCGGCCATTACGCGCTGGCAACAGGACGGTGACCGTGGACGCGGAGACAGAGGTCCGGTTCTCCGATGGTTCGGCGGGCTCGCGGGCCGACCTGCGTTGGGGCGTCCACGTGGCTGTGCTGGGTAACCTGGCGCAGGATGGCCGCACCTTCGAGGCCGGAGTCATCGTGCTGCTGCCGTCGCCCGGACCTTGAGCGGGGGCTCCTAGGTGATGGGGGGCGGGGCCGTCCAGTCGTAGCCGATGCCAGGGTCGTCGTGGGGGATGCGACCCTCCTCCTGGGGGTCATAGGTACAGGACGTTAGGTAGATGAGATGGGCGGGCCCGCCGATGGCCTTACAGCCGTGAGCCACCCCCGGTGGGATCTTCAGGAGCTGGGCCTCGTAGTGCTCCCCCAGCAGGAGCTCTTGGAGCTGGCCGCGGGTGGGCGAGCCCTCCCGGGTGTCGTAGAGGGCCACCTTCAGGTCGCCCACGGGCACGTACCACCAGTCGATCTGGGTGGGGTGAACGTGCCAGGCTTTCGCCACTCCCGGGTACATGAGGGAGTGGCTCGCCTGGGCCCAGCCCTCCCGTACGATATCCTCAGTGTTGCGGACGATCTCCCGGAAGAAGCCGCGCTCATCGGGATGGGTGACCAGCCGCTTGACCTCTACGCCCTCGATCACGGCGAGCCCCTTTCTAGCATCGGGCCCATGACCCTCGGGTATAGAGTATACGCCGTCCGAGGAGGATGATGGCAGCCTCCTCACGCCGCTTCTTGCAGCGGGCTGGCCTCCACCGCCACGGTGGCTCCGCTGCGGAGGACCGAGCGTTCCACCGCCTCCAGGATCGCCATAGTCGTCAGGATCTGCGGGCGGTGCCCTCTGGGCGGCCGGCCCCGCGACACCGCCCTGAGAAAGGCACGGCACTGAGCCACAAGCGGCTCTTCTCCCTCTGGGTTCACCGCCTGAACGCCCTTGTCGTAGAGGCGCAGGCTGTCGCCTTCCAGCGCGTCCATGCTCGTCTCGATCTCATAGCCCCGCTCGTACACCAGCAGCCGGGCGTCCTCGCGCAGGTCATCAAAGACGGCCATGCGCTGACTCCCTGTCAGGCAGAGGCGGCGGGCCTCATCGGGTTCGTACCAGCTCGCCTGGCAGGCGGCCAGCACGCCCCCGCCAAAGTCCCAGGCGGTGAAGACTACGTCGGGGATGCCTGTGCGCAGATAGTCACCCCCGTGGGCCCAGACATGCCGAGGGGCGCGGCCCACCAGCAAGGGGAGGAGGTAGGCGTCGTGGACCAGGTACTCCCAGATCACGCTGGCCTCCTCACGGGGGCGCGGTCCCAAGCTGGCGCGATGGGACTGGAGGTAGCGAATGTGGCCCAGCACTCCCTCAGCCACCAATCGTCGCAGGGCCAGGATGTGGCGGGAGTGGCTGAAGACGTGCGCGGCCATAACCAGGCGGTCCTGGCGACGAGCCTCCGTGAACAGTCGCGAGGCCTTCTCCACCCCCGGGGCGAAGGGCGTCTCCACCAGCACGTGCTTGCCCGCCTTGAGCGCCTGCACCGCCAGATCGAAGTGGGTTATGGCCGGGGTGCAGAGGACCACAGCGCCGATGGTCTCATCGCCTAGGACGGAGTGCCAGGAGGGCGTCAGAGCCACGCGCGGGTGTTCGCGGTGCAACGCGGCGTGCCGCTCCTCCCGCACTTCGCACACCACCAGTTCCTTGGGTGCCATCACCTGGCAGAACGACCGCACTACCTGGGGTCCCCAGGAGCCGTAGCCGACGATGGCTATCTTCACGGCCTGTTTGGACCTCCCGCGTTGCTCTAGGCGGCTCTCGGAGGAAGCGGGCGCCTGATCGGCTCCTGGCCAGAGGTATGGTTCGTATCGGCCAGCTCCGCCTCGATGGCCCGTCGCAGGGCAGTGGTGAGGGCGTGATTGATGACGAGCTGGGCGTCCTCCGCCGGCCCATACGCGTCGGCGGGCACCAGCACGCACACATCTACCTGCTCCTTCAGCCGGCCGCCCCCGAAGCCCAGCAGCCCGATGGTGGTCGCGCCTGCCTCTCTGGCCGCCTCCACTGCTCGCAGGACATTGACGGAGTTGCCGCTGGCGGAGAGGGCGATGAGCACGTCGCCCGGACGCACTAGGTGGCGGAGCGGCGCGGCGAAGGCCTCCTCGTAGCAGGCATCGTTCGCCCACGCCGTCAGGAGAGGGGTGTTGTCAGCCAGGGCCAGCGTGCGCACGCCGGGCATACCATCAACCGAGGCAGTCTTGGCCAGGTCACTGGCCATGTGGCTGGCGGTGGCGGCGCCGCCCCCGTTCCCCACGATGTAGACGGTGGCCCCCCTTCGGCGGGCCTCCACCAGCTCCTGGGCGGCACGGGAGAGGGCCTCCAGCGGCAGGCCGGCGATGGCCGCCTGCACCTCGCCTAGGTAGGCCTCCAGGGTCTCTGTGATGAGCATTGGGATATCGGACCGCTGCAAGAGCTTTGCTCGCTTCCTAGAAAGGTACCGGCACTTCCGGCGAGAGAGCCTCCTCTCCCCTCATTGGCCCGTAGGATGGAGGCAGCCCGTCCTCCCGCCGCACCATCCGCTTGAACGAGGCGAACAGCAGCCGCAGGTCCAGCCAGAGGGAGTAGTCCCGCACATAGGCTACGTCCTTGATGGCCTGCTCCTCCGGGCTTGCCGAGCCGTTGGGGCCGGCGGCGGGGCCCGTGAGCCCCGGGCGGACGAGCAGCACGTTGCGCGTCCAAGACTCGCGCGTCGCGCCGTCCGATTCAGCCAGGGCCCTGGGCCCCACCAGGCTCATGCGCCCGCGCAGCACGTTCAGGAGATTGGGCAGCTTGCCCAGTCGGCTAGTGGCGACAGCCAGGCGCAGGCGCCATGCCCACCGCCGGAGTGGCGGGGAAGGCTCCGGCGGGACCGGTCGAGACATCACCATGAGATGAAAGGGTCGACCTCGCAGCCCTAACACCCGCTGGCGCTGCCACAGCGGGCCACTTCCATCCACCAGGCGGGCCAGGGCGCAGAGGGCCACCACCGGCCCCAGGGCCGCCAGCAGCAAGATGGCCCCCACATAGTCGATGGCCGCTTTGAGGAAGGCATCCAGGCCGGTGATGCGCAGCCGACCCAGCACCACCAGTGGGACCAGGCCGTTGTCGATGGTGCGGATGCCCGTAGCCAGCAGATGATACAGCCCGGGGGCGAGCTGCATCGCAGGGCCATCGTCGCTGGCGGCCATCTCCAGCAACTCACGCTGGCTCTCCCAACTGATCGCGTGCGGCACCATCACAACCCTGGATGCCCCGCAGGCCGCGGCTATCTCGCGAGCACGGCGGGGGTCGCCCAGCACCCGCAGGTCATCCAGGATATCCATTCCCACCGGCCGGTAGTCGTCCAGGAATCCTGCCACCCGGTAGCCGCTCTCGCGAGTCCGGTGGAGCTGGCGGGCGACGGCCACGGCGTGCTCATCGGTGCCCACGACGAGGAGTCGGCGCACCAGGTGCCCTCTTGCTCGCAGCCGGAAGATCACCCGTCGTAGGGCGAAGCGCTGTGCCCCGACCAGCACGATGGAGAGAGCCCAGGCCACCACGATGGCCCCGCGAGCCACCGGTGTGGCCGTCAGGAACGACAGCACCAGCACGCCGAAGGCAGCGTAGGTGCACCCCTGAGCCACCGCCTGATACTCGCGGTGGCCTGCGAACAGCCGATCCAGGTCGTACAGGCCCAGGGTGCAGAACAGGGCGAGCGATGCCACGGGCATAAGGGCCGGGAAAACCACGCTGGACATGGCCGGCTCGGTGTGTTCGATTGGCCAGAGGCCGCCGTAGCGCAGCAGGTGGGCAAGCCCCCAGGCCACGGCGAGGGTAACCGAGTCAGCGGCCAGCAGGCCCAGGGTGAGCAGACGAAACTCTCGTGTCATCGCTCCCTCACGCGATCAGGGCGGCCCCCTCCCGGGAGGCAGACCGGGGTGCCGAGTTCATCAGCACCTTGGCTCCGCCCTCGTCGAAGCGGAAGTCCATCCGGCGCAGACCCAGCGAGGCCATCTCCCGGCAGAGGACGGGCTGACGCTCCTCCTCGCAGTAGAGTAGGAGGAAGCCTCCACCGCCCGCGCCGGTCACCTTGCCGCCGACAGCCCCAGAGGCCCGGGCCCGCTGGTAGATCTCCTCGATGTGGCTGTTGCTGATGCCTTCGGCCAGCCGCTGCTTGACCATCCACCCTTCGTGCAGGATCTCGCCCAGGCGGCCCACCTGCCCGGACTCCAGGGTCTCCTCGGTCTCGCGGGCCAGGGCCTTGAGGGCGTGAAGGGCCTCCAGGACAGCGCCATCGCTGCGGCGGGTGGAGGTCCGCTGCTCCTGCAAGATGGCGTTGGCGCTGCGAGCGGTCCCCGTGAAGAACAGGAGCAGGCGCGATTGCAGGGTCGCGCGGACCTGGGGCGAGAGCGGCAGGGGCTTTACCTGCACGCTCTCCGTCTCGAAGCGGATCGCGTTGATGCCGCCGAACGCAGCCGCATACTGATCCTGCTTCCCGATGGGGCTGCCGAGCCGCTCGATCTCTACCCGGGCAGCCATCTCCGCCACTTCCCGGGGCGTCAGCCGCTGTCCCCTCAAGGTGCTCAGGGCCTTCACCAAGGCCACCGCTACCGTGCTGGAGGAGCCCAGGCCGGTGCCCGGCGGTATCTCCGAGGCCAGGAAGATGGAGAGCCCCGGGCCTGCAGCGAACTCGTGGAGGATGGCCCGGGGCAGGCGCAGGTCGCCGTCCCACACCGGCTCCTCGTCCGGCGACCAGCGATAGAAGGCCCGGTAGTCCGAGGAACTGATCTGCACGTCTTCGCTCTGGCCATCGTTCACGAACACGTAGAAGTACTTGTCGATGGCTGCGCTCACCACCATGCCCCCGAAGCGCTCATAGTAGTCCGGGAGGTCGGTGCCGCCCCCGGCGAAGCTGATGCGGACAGGCGCTCTCACGAGCAGCATGGTCATCCTCCCCGGGCAGTCGCCAGAGCGCCCCTCTGGGCGAGGTCGCGCTCCGCTTGCCGGTAACGCTCGGCCGAGCCGATGTCTAGGACGTAGGCATCGCTGGGGTAGCCGTATATGGGCAGGTCCTGCTCCAGCAGAAGCGGGAACAGGTCGGCTGCGAAGTCGAAAGGCTGGCCCGCTGGAATGAACCGCTGCACCGCAGGCTCCACCACGTAGATGCCGGCATTGGCCCAGGGCGAGCACATCTCGTCTGGCGGCGGCTTCTCCCGGAAGCGGCACACCCGGCCCTGCGGGTCGATCTCCGCTACTCCGCAGCGGGTCAGGTCAGGGGCCCGATGGAGGGCCATGGTCACCGTCGCCCCACGGGCGCTATGGAAGGCTTGCAGAGCGGTGAGGTCCAGGTCAGTGAGCACGTCCCCGTAGAGGACCAGGAAGGTTTGATCGAAGAAGCCCTCCAGCTTCTTGATGGCCCCCGCCGAGCCCAGCAGCCTCTCCTCGTACGAGTAGGTGATGCGCACCCCGAAGCGGCGGCCGTCCCCGAAGTAGGTCGGGATGGCCTGAGGCAGATAGTGGAGGTTGATGGCCACCTCCCTGACGCCGTGCCGCCGCAGCAGGTCGAGGAGGTGCTCCAGCAAAGGGCGATCTGCCAGCGGCAGCATCGGCTTGGGGACAGTGGCGGTGAGCGGCCGGAGCCGCGTGCCCTCCCCGGCGGCCAGGATCATGGCCTGAGTCATGCGGCGACCTCCTCTAGCGCGGTAGCCAGGCGAAGGCGATCGAGGACCCAGCGGCTGGCGGCTCTCAGGTCGTCGGCGACCCAGGCGGGGGGCCGGTGGCCGTCGAGGCGGGCCAGGGCCTCCTGACCCCGGCCCGTCCTCACCATCACGAAGGGCAGGCCGATCTCCTGGGCGGCCCGCAGGTCATCCAGGCTGTCGCCCACCATGAAGCAGCGTGCCCGTCCGGCCCTCAGGCGGGCCAGGGCTGCCAGCAGCAGGGCTGGCTGGGGCTTGCGGCAGCCGCACCCTTCCCAGGGCGCGTGTGGGCAGCACAGCACCGCCTCGATGCGGCCGCCCAGGGCCCGCACGGTCTCGATCATGCGGCGATGGATCATCTCCAGGTCTGGGGCACTCAGGAGACCCCGGCCCACCGCCGACTGGTTGGTGACGACGGCCAGGCGGACTCCCGCAGCGGTAAGCGCGGCCAGCCCCTCCAGGGCGCCGGGCAGGAAGCGAAACTCCTCCCAACTCTTCACGTAGTCGGGCCGGTTCTCGTTGATGACGCCGTCGCGGTCTAGAAGCACTACAGTCATAGGCGCGTCCTAGCTTTCGAGCCTGTAGTAGATCACCAGCTCGCGATCCTGGCGCAGGTCCGTTTCGATGTCCTCCAGAGCCCTCAGCTCTTCGCCGTCCAGTTCAGCCCGGATCAGCTCCGCCCCCTTGGGTGGAGCGATGCTGATAGTGAGAGGATGGGCCGCCGCCCCCGGCTGCTTCTGGATGAGGAGGCGATATTCGTGAAGGGGCCCGTTCGCCAGCACCACGCCTGGGGACAGATAGCGGAAGGTGAGATGCTTGCTGCTTTCCCTGGGCAGGGCGAAGAAGCGGCCGAAGACCTGCTTGTCCTGCTCCCGGGAGACCTCCTCCGCTCCTACCTCTGTCTGGCCGTCCCAGATTCCCAGGAGGCGGCTGCCCGCCGGAGCCAGCAGCCGTAGGTAGCCGCCGTACATCCCGTCCAGCATGAGGCGTTTGACCAGAAGGGGATCGCGTCCGCGTTCCCAGCGGGCCACATTGTTGACGTAGGTCACCTCCACCTGGCTGTGGGCGTTGCCCAGGGGATCCAGCTCGACACGCATGCTCACCTCTTCGTCGATGGCGATGTTGAGCTTGGTGCTGTTGACGCTGGCCTCCACCAGCATCAGGTAGTCGCCCGGCGCTGGCCGAAGCCCTCCGTCGAGCTCCATGCGTTCGACTATCTCCTGAACCTGCCGGTTGTTGGAGTAGTACAGAAGATTCTTCTCGTCCCGCAGGCGCTGGACGGCCTCTACCAGGGAGGTCCACTGGGAGGGTGGTGCCTCCATGAGACGGCGCACCAGCTCGTCCGCGAGGAAGGCCACGAAGGCCTTGCGGTCCGTCCCCGGTTCTAGGGCGGTGCGGGTCAGTTCCTCAGTCACGTCCAGGGCGTTCTCCGCTGTCACCGTGATGTCGTACTCCTCGATCTGCACCGGGCCCGTCACCCGCAGGAGCTCTTCCAGGGTGGTGACGTTGATGGCGATGACCCCATCCACAGGGCGACCGCCGCCCCGCTGGAAGAAGGCCTGGGCCTGGTAGGCGGCGGTAGGGAAGTGGGGCGACCAGTTGGACACGGAGAGGTTCCAGCTCCAGTCCTTGAGCAGGTAGATCTTGAGGGGTCCTGGCGGCTCCACGTAATCGCCGGTGCGTGCCCGCCACTGCTCCCCGAAGTCGATGGCGTCGTGAAACTCCATCTCCTCGATGCGCCCGTCGCGCAGGGTGATCACCCCGTACACGGAGATAAGGCCCCCCGTGGGCAGCAGTTCCGCGTTGTTCTGAGCCAGCACCAGATAGGTTCTGGGGCCGTGGAAGCCCAGGAAGTCCGGCACGAAGGCTGCTGTCTCCTCATAGGTTTCCACCAGGTCGGCTAGCTCCTCGACGTCCTGGTCCAGCTCCTGGACCGCCGAAGTCAGCGGCGTCAGCAGCGAGAGCCCGTCGAGGTGGTGCCGCCGCTCCACCATGTCCGTCAGCAGCTCTCTTACCGCCGCCATGTGGGGTCGCGTCCGCTCCAATACCACCAGCGCCTTCTCCGTCAGGGTGCCCGACCCCTCGTTCCTCACCTCGCGGTAGGCGCGGGCGGCCTTCACCCCCTCCAGCCCGATGTCTGCGCCGTCCACCCCTACTCGGGCCAGCTCCCGTGCGGCCGTGGTCTGGTCGCCGAGCACGGGAAGCCATTTCGCCACCCGCAAGAGGGGATCCTCCTGCAGGAAGCCCAAGGCGGAGCGGAAGCCATCGCTGGCTCGGCTGAGTCGCGCCTCTGCCCGAGCCAGGTCACCCGCGCTGGCGTCCAGGCCCCTGTCCCGCAGCAGGGCTTCCGCCGACTGCAGCTCCTCCTTTGCCTCCACCACCTGTCGATAGGCCGGGTAGTAGCGAAGGGCAGCCGCGGTGGACAGTAGAGCGATGGCCAGGACGGCCCCGCAGGCGAGCCACCTCCAGCGGATACTGCGCCTCAGCAAGGGCTCTCGAGGGGGCCGCCGTCCCTGGCTCTCCGCCTATCGCCGGCTCGGCCGGGCCCGCCGCATCATGATCACGGCCAGCGTCCCGCCGATGCCCAGGGCCGCCCCGGCGGCCATACTCAGCGCCCAGGCAATGCCTGCCGGGGTGTCATCGGCCTGGCCGGTGCCCGTTGGCGGCAGGCCTACCGCCGCCGCGGAGCTCACCACGCTTACCTGCCCGGACAGTTCGCCGCACAGACAATCCACCACGATGGTGCCAGCCGTGCTTCCCACGTTGAGGGTAGTCCGAGCCACGCCGTTGACATCCGTGGTGAACGGGCCCGCGAGGACGCTCGCGTCGGTGCCCGGCTGGGAGGTGATGCTGAACGTGCAGGTGGCGCCCGCCACCACCGACCCGTACTGGTCGCGTATGGTGGCGGAGATGGGCACGGTGCTGCCCAGCGTGGGCGCGGTGGTCTCGGCGGCCAGGGTCACATTGCCGGTAGGTGGCGGGTACTGAGCGCGAGCCGCCCCATGGAACAGCGGCAACGCCAGCAGCGATGCTACCAGGGCTGCCAAAATGCCAGCGGTTACTATTGAGCGCATCTTCATCTGACTTCCCCCTCTCTGGGATCTGCTCCTACTCCGTCCTTACAGCCGTTCTGCACGGACCACCAAGCGGTGGCTGTACTGCTGGGTGGTCCGGTCGAACCTGCCGCCACAGGTGATGAGGGTGAGGGTCTCCCGCGAGGTGGGCCCCACGACCTCCTGGGCGGGCGCCTTCGCCGTTTCATAAGAAACGGCCATGGTGACGCCGTAACGGAAGACCGCGCCATCCATCGTCTGCATCTCCACCAGTTCGCCCGGCTTCAGGTCGCCCAGGCGGGCGAACACAGCGGGCCCGTAGCCCCGGTAGTCCACGTGCCCGGAGAGCACCACGTTTCCTCC
>Ga0209979_1001060_pt1 | contig 32214 bp, 27 predicted proteins | sample AnhtaG_FD_183114 | JGI IMG/M metagenome (GOLD analysis project Ga0209979, IMG submission 183114) | Deep subsurface microbial communities from Anholt, Denmark to uncover new lineages of life (NeLLi) - Anholt_01485 metaG (SPAdes) (version 2) | ecosystem: Environmental > Aquatic > Marine > Oceanic... | reverse complement strand
GGAAAAAGGATTCAGGGTGATGCATAAAATACTGGTCCAGAGGATTATCCAGACCGATAAGAAAACTCAGAGACTTCTCTCTACCACGTCCACTCCTCCCTGCCTGCTGCCAGGTGCTGGCGATACTTCCTGGATAGCCGGTAAGCACTGTAGCCTCCAGGTCGCCAATATCTATGCCCAGCTCTAAAGCAGTGGTGGCTACCACTCCCAGAAGCTGGCCGGAAAACAGCTCCTGCTCTATCTGACGCCGCTCCTGTGGGAGGTAACCCGCCCGATAAGCCTTGATTTTTCCAGCTAAGGCGGGACTGACCTCAGCTAGCCTCTGTCTGGAGTAGGTATAAATAAGCTCCGTCAGCCGGCGAGTGCGAGCGAAGGTTAGACTGCGGATACCTTGACTGACTAACTCAGTAAATAGGCTGGTAGCTTCACTATTAGCACTGCGCCGAACACTCTTGACTTGGTCTATGATTGGCGGGTTCCAGAAGGCAAAGTCCTTCCCACCATGGGGAGAGCCATCATTATTAACTACCTCAAAGGGTAGACCAACCAGCCTCTCGGCATGTTCACCAGGGTTAGCGATGGTGGCGGAACAACAGATGAATTGAGGAGTTGAGCCGTAGAGGCGACAGAGACGACGCAGGCGGCGTAGCACATCGGCGACATGGGAACCAAAAACACCACGATAGATATGGGCTTCATCTATTACTACATACTTCAGGTAGCGCAGCAGCCTTGACCAGGATTGGTGATTGGGCAGTATGCCAATGTGGAGCATGTCTGGGTTGGTAAGTACTATCCTGGCATGCTTTCTAATTTCAGCGCGCTCCGCCTGGGGAGTATCACCATCAAAGGTGGCAAACTCCTCTATTTTTGGGCTGGGACAGAATAATTCCCGAAGCCCACGCAGTTGGTCCTGAGCCAGGGCTTTGGTGGGGAAAAGGTAAATGGCACAGCTACCTCGCTCGGTTAAGATTGCTTGAAGCACGGCAAGGTTATAGCACAGGCTCTTGCCGCTGGCACTTGAAGTTGACACCATTACATTCCTGCCCTGTTGAGCCTTATTCACTGCTTCAGCTTGATGGGTATAGAGAGGTAATAACCTATGTTTATCTAGGCAGTCCTTGAGACTAGTTTCAAGAGGATTGTCTAATTCGGCATAGTTGGCATCGCAAGGAGGAATATGCTCAATGTGGGTAATCTGAGAGCGGTAGTTGGGGTTAGCGGTAAGATGGTGGAGGAAGGCAACGGTATCCATTGTAGCCCTCCTTACTAAACAGGTAGAATCTCAATTTCATAGTTGAGTATCTCTACTTCAAACCGACTGTCCACCACAAAGTCCACCACCTTTGACAGGACTTCATTGGTATACCGACTATTGTTGCTAACACAACAAATGCCGAGGGTAGCTAATTGCCAGAGATTTTGGTTACCAACCTCGGCAATAGAAACATTAAATTTATTCCTGACCCGGGTAGTAATGGATTTCAGCACCCGCCTCTTACCTTTAAGAGATAGATTCTCCGCTAAACGAAGCTCAATGCGACATACACCAACATTCATTGCATGTATAACCGCCAATTATCAAATAAATGGTGGTAAAAAGAGAGGCGGGTGTTATAGCTTCATACCAGATGCGAAACTTGGCTAGACTTTATGTTTTTCGTAGCACTCTTTGCAATAGACCGGTCGCCCTTCCCTGGGTTGAAACGGCACTGTAGTTTCCACACCACAGTCAGCACAGACAGCAGTATATGTCTGCCGTGGCTGATTATAGCCACCCCGGCGTTCTCTTCGCCGAGTAGCCCGACATTCCGGACAGCGGCTAGGTTCATTCTGCAACCCATGAGATAAGTAGAACTCTTGCTCACCGGTAGTAAAAGTGAACTCTTGCCCGCAGTCACGACATACCAGGGTCTTGTCTTCCAAAGCCATAACTGCACCTCCTTTGTATTTTGTTGTCCCCTTGTTCTTGATGCAGTCTCCTGGCCGAGAAAACCCTTTGCCGAACTGGTTTGTCAGGTGTTACACCGGGTTCTAACTTTAGAAACAACATTGAACCAAGGTACTAATATTTACTATACACCCTCCGGCGGGTCAAGTCAAGGCAAAGAAGTTATTTGGGGCCCTCTTACCAGAGTTAAAGACGCTTGATAAATAATCTTGACCAATAGCATATGATAGAGTGTTATGACATCTAAACTAAAGTTAGAGAGTTTTTATCGACCTCACCCTCTGTGTCCCCCTCTCCTTGACAAGGAGAGGGGGAATGATTACGTAAGAGAGGCTTCGCCTCTCTTTAATTCTCCTTACTCTAGAGCAGTAAGCAGGAATTTTGAGAGGGGGAGCATGCTATATAAATCCATAGCCTATTAGTGCTGACAATGGTTCTAAAATTTCATTTACAGCTGGCCACACTTTTGCTATAATTTCTTAGTTTATGATATACTTAATGCTTGCGAAATAGTTAGGGGTATAGTAAAAAATAAATAGTGTAGGGGTATAACTTGGACAAAGAGAAGAAGATAGACATTATAAAGAACTTTCAGCATCGCGAAGGAGATACCGGCTCGACCGAGGTTCAGGTAGCTCTGCTCACCGAAAGGATAAACCGACTAACCGAGCATATGATGGCTAATCGCCATGATTACCATACACAACGTGGGCTACTTAAATTTGTCGGACAGAGAAGACGGCTACTGGCTTACCTGAGCCGAGAGGATGTCGGTCGATATCATAAGTTGATTACTAGGCTAGGTCTACGTAAGTAGAGTCCTAGATGGGGAGGGACCATTGCTAAAGTCTTTTGAATGTGAAGTTGGCGGTAGAGCTCTGGTTATAGATACCGGGAAGCTCGCCGGACAGGCAAGCGGAGCGGTAACTGTTCACTATGGAGACACCGTGGTTCTGGTTACAGCTTGCATCAGCCCAGAACCCCGGGAGGGAATAGATTTTCTACCGCTGACCATTGACTATGAAGAGAGACTATATGCTGCCGGTAAAATTCCCGGTGGCTTTATTAGAAGGGAAGGGCGTCCTACCCAGGAGGCGACTTTAGCTAGTCGTCTTACTGACCGCCCGTTGCGTCCACTCCTACCCAAAGGGTGGCGTAATGATATTCAGCTGGTAATTACCGTCCTTTCGGCTGACCAAGAGAATAACCCTGATATCCTGGCGGTTATTGGTGGCTCAGCGGCCCTATCTATGTCAGAGGTGCCATTTGATGGTCCGGTGAGCGCGGTTCGTATTGGCTATATTAATGATGAGCTAGTATTAAATCCGGCACTAACCCAGCTGGAAAGTAGCCTTCTTGACCTTGTGGTCGTTAGCACCAAGCAAGCGGTAGTAATGGTAGAGGCAGCAGCTCGGGAGGTTTTAGAAGATGTTATTATCCGGGCAATTGAATTTGGGCACGAGGCAAACCAAGTTATTATTAGGCTTCAGGAGCAGCTTGGGCAGGCTTGTGGCAAGCCCAAGGTAGAAGCCCCGGTTAGTGAGGTTAACTCCGAGGTAGTATCAGCCATTTCACCAACGGTTAATGATAGGCTTGCCGAAGCCTTAAACCAGCCAGAGAAGTTACAACGTGAGCAAGCACTTGATAATCTAAGGAAAGAGCTGGTGGAGAGTCTAGGTGAGACATTCTCGGAAGAAGAGATACTTTCCGCCTTTGAAACCAGGGTTAAAGCTGAAGTTAGAAGTCGTATACTTGACAAAGGACAGCGTTTTGGTGACCGTGGTCTAGCTGAGGTTCGCCCCATTAGCTGCGAAGTAGGACTACTACCTCGTGTCCACGGCTCAGCGCTATTCACTCGGGGTCAAACACAAGTGCTGACAATTACTACCTTGGGCTCCATTAAGAAGGAACAGCAACTTGACGGCTTGGGGATAGAGGAGACTAAGCGCTTCATGCACCACTATAATTTTCCTCCCTTCTCTTCCGGTGAGGTGAAACGTATAGGCACAACCAGTCGCCGTGAAATTGGGCATGGGGCTCTAGCTGAGAAAGCCCTTTTAGCAGTGCTGCCTAGAGATGAAGATTCCCCCTATACTATCCGCCTCGTTTCAGAAGTCTTGAGCTCCAGTGGTAGCACCTCTATGGCCAGTGTCTGTGCCTCAAGTCTATCCCTAATGGATGCTGGAATACCAATCAAAGCAGCCGTTGCCGGGGTGGCTATGGGCTTAGTCACCGGAGATAACGGCAACTATGCTGTTCTAACTGATATTGAAGGCATAGAGGATGCCTATGGTGATATGGACTTCAAGGTAGCGGGTACTGCTGAGGGCATTACGGCACTACAACTAGACATTAAGCTCAAGGGTATAAACCTAGAAATCCTGGGGAAGGCACTAGAGCAAGCCCGTGAGGCTCGTCTATTTATCCTGGGGGTGATGCAGCAGACGATTAGCTCCAGTCGACCTGAAATCAGCCGCTATGCACCACGGGTGTATAAGATGGTGATTGACCCGGATAAAATTGGTAGCATCATCGGGACTGGAGGTAAAACAATCAGGTCAATAATTGATGAAACTAAAACCACCATAGACATTGAAAATGATGGCACGGTACTTATTGGCTCACCTGATGAAGCTGCTGTCCAAAAAGCTATCAGCATTATTGAAAGTCTAACTAAGGATGTAGAGGTTGGTGCTATATATACTGGAAAGGTAACTCGCCTGATGACCTTTGGCGCTTTTGTGGAAATTTTACCTGGTAAGGAGGGCTTGGTTCATATCAGCGAACTGGCCGATTACCGGGTAGACAAGGTCGAGGACATAGTTAAGGTGGGTGATGAGATTACGGTTAAGGTGATTGATATTGACACTATGGGTAAGATAAAACTATCACGACGGGCAGTATTTGAAAAACTTTCTGAAGTGAGCGGGGCTAAGGTTAGGGACTCATTATCTACAGATTACCCGTTCAAGAAGCGCACGGTTCGTCCTCCCCAGCCTCGCCCTCATAGAGATAAGTGACGTTAATACAATGAAGGCTGAGGTTATGAAGCCAATAAAAGTAGTCGTTCAAGGCGCCTTAGGCAAAGTGGGACGGGAGGTGGTTGGTACCTTGTGTCATGAGCCTGAGATGCAACTAGTCGGCGCTGTAGAGCTACAGGTTACCGAGGATTACCTCACTTTGCCTGATAGCTCGGGCAAGGTACCCTTTTCTTCTGATTTAGAATATATCCTCACTAGGTGCCAGCCTGACGTACTGGTGGATTTTACTATTGCACTAGCTACCATGCCAGCAGTGCGTATTGCCACTAAACAGGGTGTTAACCTGGTAATAGGAACTACCGGGCTCGGTGCTGACGATATTAACGAGATTGACCGGTTAACCAGGGCTCACCGGGTTGGTGCCGTGGTGGCACCGAACTTCGCTCTCGGTGCGGTGCTAATGATATATCTAGCCAAGTTAGCTGCTAAATATCTTGACTATGCTGAAATTATAGAGCTACATGGTCACCAGAAATCCGATGCCCCTTCAGGAACTGCCCTTTTCACTGCCAAAGCAATGGCTCAGGCTAGGGGTAAACCATTCCATCACCCCGCAGAACAAAGGGGGATTTCAGCTAGCCGGGGGGAGCAGGTTGAGGGCGTTACTATTCATAGTGTACGCCTGCCTGGTCTTATGGCACACCAGGAGGTAATCTTAGGCATGGCTGGACAAACACTGAGCATACGCCATGATACCACTAGCCGAGAATGCTATATGCCAGGTGTTGTGCTAGCTATTAGGGAAGTGGTTAAGCGCCAGGGACTAGTCTATGGTTTAGATACTCTGCTTGGGTTATAGGAGGGGTAATGAATGAATATAGGGTGGCTATTGTTGGTGCCACCGGACTGGTAGGACAGGAGTTCATCAAGGTACTGGAGCAGCGCAACTTCCCTATGGCCTCAATCCTTCTCTTAGCCTCAGACCGCTCAGCAGGTAAGAAGCTGTTTGTCAATCACCGGGAGATTGAGGTTGAAGAGACGACTCCGGAGTCGTTTAGGAAAGTGGATATTGCCCTCTTCTCGGCTGGTGCTGAGACCAGCCGTTACTTCTCACCGATAGCGGCACAATCAGGAGCGGTAGTTGTTGATAATAGCTCCGTTTTTAGAATGACGCCGGCTGTCCCGCTGGTAGTTCCTGAGGTCAATCCGGAAGATATTAAATGGCATAAGGGGATTATAGCTAATCCGAACTGCTCTACCATTCAAATGGTGGTGGCTCTTTATCCACTACACAAGGTTAATCCTGTCAAGCGCATTATCGTTGATACTTACCAGGGAGTGTCGGGCACTGGCTCAGCCGCAGTAGAGGAACTAACAATGCAAGCTAAGCAGGTGCTGGAGGGGCAGACCGCTATCCCCCATGTTTACCCACACCAAATAGCTTTTAATATACTGCCAGAAATAGATGTTTTTCTGGACAATGGCTATACTAAAGAAGAGTGGAAGATGGTGGAAGAAACCAGAAAGATAATGCATGCCGATGATATCGCTATTTCAGCTACCTGTGTGCGAGTCCCGGTATTTACCGGACATAGTATGGCTATCCACATAGAATTCTCTCAGCCTATGTCCCCTGATGAGGCACAGCGTATTCTTGCCCAGGCTCCAGGAATCAAATTATTAGATGACCCGACTATTAGCCTTTATCCCCAACCCTGGTCAGCCGCTGGCACCGATGAGGTCTTTGTTGGACGCATTCGTCGGGATGCCTCTCATCCCAATGGCTTAGTTATGTGGGTGGTAGCTGACAACCTGCGTAAGGGAGCTGCCCTAAATGCCGTCCAAATTGCTGAGGAGATGATTAAACGGGAATGGTTACATCCGAGAGGTAGGAAATGAAAAAACTAGGACGATTGCTAACCGCGATGGTAACCCCCTTTGATGAACAGGGGAAGGTTGATTATGAGCAGGCTAGGAAGTTGGCTTTAGCCCTGCTTAACTCAGGGAGTGAAGGGGTAGTAGTTGTGGGCACAACCGGAGAATCTCCAACACTTATTCGGGAGGAGGAGCTGTGCCTGTTTACTGAGATAAAGTCAGCGGTCGGCGAACGAGGAGCGGTAATAGCTGGCACTGGTAGCAATAGCACCGCTGAGGCCCTAGAGGCGACCAAAGGGGCAGAGCGAATTGGGGTTGATGCCTGCCTATTAGTGGTTCCCTACTATAATAAGCCAACTCAGGACGGCTTATACCAACATTTCAAGATTGTTGCTGAGAGTACTAGCTTACCCTGTATATTGTACAATGTGCCGTCACGCACCGTTGCCAACCTATCAGCAGACACGGTTATCAAGTTGAGCTATATAGACAACATTATTGGGATAAAAGAAGCTAGTGGTAATCTAGAGCAAATTTCCCGGATTATCAGCAACACCAGAGACGATTTCCTAGTCTGGAGTGGCAATGATAGCGATACCCTGCCCATACTAGCCCTAGGCGGTTACGGTGTTGTTAGCGTTGCCTCTAACCTGGTTGGCAACCAGATTCGGGGAATGATTGATAGCTTTACTAATGGCCAAATAGCTGAAGCCGCCAGTATGCACCGCCGCCTTCTGCCCTTAATTAATGCCCTGTTTATTGTGGGCAATCCTATGCCGGTTAAATATGCTCTGAACTATATTGGCTTTAATGTTGGCAAACCACGTCTACCGCTTACTGAGCCTGATGAAAAAACAGCCGCCTTCATCAGAGATACGCTGAAAAATTACCACATTGACCTGCCGGTATAGGGGTAGAAGGACTAATCGGCTTATGAGGTCATTTAGCAACCTATCCCCCTGACCCCCTTCCCTTCCCAAGGAGAGGGGGATTAAGGGGGTGGGGTTAATAAATAATCTCTATTTATCGCTGTTGACCGGGACGGCTCTCAAAGTCATCTCTCCATTGTGACAGCAAACTTCTATCGTCTTTAGCCATTGTGCATCATTTTGTTCGGGGTAGTCAGTCCGATAGTGAGCGCCTCGGCTCTCGGTTCTGGCTAGAGCAGCTTTGCAGACCATCTCGGAGACAGTTAACATATTGCCTAGCTTGATGACTTGAGATAGTTGCCGACAATCAGCTGGTGATACAGCTCGTAGTTGCTCCCGTAAGGCAAGTATTTCTCTCTGGGCATCTGCAAGACCCTTCCCATTCCTTATTACCCCAACCTTGTGCCACATAGTTCGCTTTAATGATTGTTGCAACTCGTTGAGATTTTCTCTTCCCTGGTGCGAGACTAAATCTCTTAGCCTTTCCACCTCAGCTGCCACCTGGCTGTCAGGAGCGGGTATCTGCTTCATTTTGGTGGCTCTGGCAGCTGCCCTGTCTCCAGCAATGGTGCCGAAGACAAGCGTCTCAGTAAGAGCGTTTCCCTCAATCCTATTGGCACCGTGAGTACCGCCACAAACCTCGCCAGCAGCATATAGGCCATCAAACTCAGTCTCGCAATTCTCATTTATCTCCACCCCGCCCATAAAAAAGTGGGCGGTAGAGGCAACCAGAACTTTCTCAGGGTAGTATCTACTATGGGTAAATTGGCGGACTGTTTTGGACTCCTCCTCTGGTATACCGCTAAAATCAAGAGCCAGATTGCCCTCAATTCCCCTGTTTTCAGCAATTTCAATCATTATTGCCCTGGATAGTATATCTCTAGTCATTAATTTAAGCTCTTTCATACCATACTTCTCTAGGATGTCCTTGCCCAGAGAGTTTCTGATAATGGCACCTTGGCTAACAAGTATCCCGTAGTCGCAAGTCTTCCTGGCATATTCCCCCAGAGCAGTAGGATAGAATTGGACAAAGTCCATATCCCGCAAAGAAGCACCAATCTCATAGGCTAAGGCATAGCCATCTCCTGTTGTCCCTAAGGCATTATCTGACCTAAGGTAGAGTTCCCCAGCTCCACCGGTGGCTAAGATGGTAGACTTGGCCTTTAAGACAAGCACCTGCCCTTTATCATCAATCCCAAGCACTCCTGCAACCATGTCCCCCACCTTCAGCAACTTAGTCACCAAAATACCCTCTTCAAATTGGACACCCATGCTGGCTGCATATTCACGCATTGGCCTGGTAAGACTAATCCCTGCTTTCACTCCCACCTGCCTAGGATAGGTATGCCCAGGCGAGTGCTGTACCTTCAAATCTCCGTCCTGCTTCTCAAAGTTGACTCCAAACTGCATTAAATCGTAGACCTGCTGTGTTGCCCCACGCGTCATTACATCCACCAGCCTTTGGTCATTAATGAGGCGTCCCCCGGTGACGGTGTCTCTGAAGTATACTTCAGGGGAATCGCCAGTACCTTTCCAGATGCCGCTGGCAGCAAATACACCTCCAGAAATAGCGGTATTATTTCGGAAACCAACTGGTGACTCCGATAATAGCACCACATTAAGGACATGTTTCTTGGCTTCAATAGCAGCTCTTAATCCGGCGGCCCCACCGCCTATTACCAATACGTCAGTATTTACTGTTTGAGGGGTTTTCAGTTCCATTTATATCACCTCTGACAGCCAAAGGGGCAGTAATCGCAGAATATTGCTAAGTGATACTAAAAGATAGGTGTCTTGAGGACGGTCTGCTCTCGTCTTGGTCCCACACAGATGAGATTGATGGGGCAGGCAATAAGTTCTTCCAGTCTGGCTAGGTATTGTTTTGCCTCGGGAGGTAGCTGGTCATATTGACTAATGTGGCTGGTAGGGGTTTGCCATCCTGGAAGCTCTTCATAGATAGGTTGGCACCGTTCTAGAGCAGTTATACTGGCAGGGAAATAATTAATGGTCTGCTCATCCAGTTTATAGCCGACACATATCTTGAGGCGGGGAAAGACATCAAGAATATCAAGGCGGGTAATTGCTGCCCCGGTAAAGCCATTAATTCGGCTAGTAAAGCGAGCGGCAACGGCATCAAACCAACCACAACGGCGGGGTCTACCAGTAGTAGTGCCATACTCATGGGCTCGTTCCCGAATTAGGTTACCCACTTCATCCTTTAGCTCGGTAGGCATAGGACCGCTACCAACCCGGGTGCAATAAGCCTTGAACACACCCAGGACGTGATTAATCCGGTTAGGACTTATCCCGGTGCCCAGACAGCCGCCACCAGCTAGCGGTGAAGAAGAGGTAGTGTATGGATAGGTACCAAAATCGGGGTCAAGCAGGCTTCCCTGAGCCCCTTCTAACAGAACCAGCTCTCCCTTATTTAACGCTTCCTCCACCATGGTAGCTGTCTCGGTAATACGTGGTGCCAAATGCTCAGCATACCGGCAATAATCGTTATATACCTCATCCAGTGATAGTGGGTTGACCCCGTAGACCTTGGTCAAAATAATGTTTTTGTATTCCAGAATAAACCGAAGTCGTTCCAGTAAGGTTTCCTTATCTAGGAGGTCACCAGCTCTAATGCCTAACCTTGCCGCTTTATCAGTAAAGGCAGGACCGACACCTTTACGCGTTGTCCCCAGTGCCTTGCCGGCTCGTAATTCCTCTTCTAGACCATCAAGGAGGATGTGATACGGCATAATCAGGTGGGCTCGGTCACTTATATATAGCCTAGTAGTATCTACACCACGCTCATTTAGCTGGTCCATTTCACTAATTAGCACTGCGGGATTAATCACTACCCCGTTACCAATGAGGCAAACCGTGTGCGGATAAAAGATACCAGAAGGAATAAGGTGCAGTTTAAACTCACCATAGGGGTTAACCACGGTATGCCCGGCATTATCACCACCGGAGAAACGCATTACTATCCTGGCTTTCTCTGCCAGCAGGTCAACCACCTTGCCCTTTCCCTCATCCCCCCAGTGACCTCCAATTACTGCGATAACTGGCATCTTCCCTCCTAAAGGCTATTTAACCTTGGTTTGTTGCCACACATAAAGTAATCTTTGAACAACGGTGATAAAGCTAAACATGGCTATAATACCTAGGGCAATAACTAATGCATAGGCAATCTGGTTTAGCAAGATGCCTAGCGCCAGCACAATGACCCTCTCGGCTCGAGTAAATAATCCTGCCTGGCACTCTAAGCCTAGTGCCTCTGCCCTAGCCCTAATATAGCTTACCAGCAGAGAGCCAAGCAAGGCAACACCAACCAGTAAAGTCTGAGCGATTAGCTGTTCTCTAGCATAGAGTACTAAGACAGCAAGCAGCACCACGGCTTCAGACAAGCGGTCAAGTGTAGAGTCAAGAATAGCACCAAAGCGGTTAGCCCGATTAGTGTAGCGAGCTAGTGCTCCATCCAGCATATCAAAAAAACCAGCAATAAGCACCACCAAGCCGGCAGCAAAAAGGTGCCCAGTAATAATAAGTGCCGCCGCACCTAAAGATAGCAAGAACCCAAACCAGGTTATGGTGGTGGGTGTTATCGCTGTCCTGGACAAAAGCCGTGCCACTGGCTCGGTAAAGCGATAGGCTATAGTCTTGCGAATCTGGTATAACCTTACCACTGAGGGTGGCTCTCCTGTAGCCATATTATCTAAACTATCTCCCGTCTTTTGGTAAGACCGAAGATATAGTTTCACCCTCCGGGAACCGCTGTTTCCATGGAGGTTCACTAAGCACCCGAGCATAATAACTGAGCACCCTTTGAGCGATGTGTTCCCAGCTATACTCCTTGGCCTTAAGTATTCCCCTATCTCCCATCTGTTGCCGATATGACTCATCAGTCATCAAGGAAATTAGAGCCCGGGCTAACATTTCTTCATCTTTTGGTGGTACCAGCAGCCCGTCAACACCATGAGTTATTACGCTGGCATAACCCTCTATATTGGAGGCAACAACTGGCTTACCGACAGCCATAGCCTCAAGTAGAACAATGCCAAAGCTTTCCCGACCGGTAGCTGGAGAACAAAAAACTTGGGCAGTCTTATAGTATCTGGGTAACTCATCATAAGAAACGTAGCCAACGAAAACAACGTCCTCTAAGCGGCTGCGTCTAACTTGCTTCTCATACTTCTTGCGCAGTCTGGTGCCGGGACCAACTACGATAAGTCGGCAGTTAGAAACTTCCTGTTTAACCCGTTGGTAGGCTTTAAGGAGATGGGGCAAGCCTTTTCGTTTCTCCAGGCGACCAACAAAAAGAATGTTGGTTTTACCATCGCAGAACCTCTCAATGGGGGATACGTCAGGAGAAAAGTGCTCTAAGTCAACGCCGTTGGGGATAATATTATAGTAGCCGGGGACATATTTACTGGCAAAATCCATCGCTGGTTTGGACACGGCGATTTTGCCGTCGAGCTTGCGACGCCGTCGCTTCAACATTATCCGGCCGATAGGCCAACCGAGGTTGTACCCCGGACTACCATGGCAAGCATGGAAGGTGCCTATATTAGCTGTATCTGAAAACCGAAGCACAGCACTACAAAGCATAGGCATGAATGGCTCATGCAGGTGAATAATGTCAAACTTCTCTTGGGCTAGTACTTCCTTTATTCTAGATGCCAACCTAAGTGATATAGTAACTCGGCAAATGGAACCACTGGCAGGAATAGGTCGAGGTTTACCTATAGGTATAAACCTGTCACCAAAGTTAGGAACAGCTTTAGAGGCGGGAGCAATAACCTTAACCTGGTGACCCATCTTGGTAAAGTGATGCTCTAATGCGGAGATATGGTTGACCACACCACCGGGGTAGGCGAAGTCATAAGGGGAAACTAACGCAATCTTCATAATTAACTGCTTAAATCCCAGCCATAAATTTATTCAAGTTATCACCAATAAGGATAGTTCACCCTTTTCCTTGCCCAGGTTGTGCAGATGGCTTGCTCTCTAGCGACTCAGCAATAAACTCTTCCACCAGGCGGCGTGCTTCATCATCAGTATATTGGATGGGTGGTGATTTCATAAAGTAGGCAGAGGGAGCTATTAGTGTCCCCTTTAGTCCACGGTCTAGGGCAAGTTTACCGCACCTGATAGCATCAATAACCACCCCGGCTGAATTGGGGCTATCCCACACCTCAAGTTTCAGCTCCAGGTTCAAAGGCACATCACCGAAGGTCCGCCCCTCCATCCTGATATGGCAAAACTTGCGGTCCTCAAGCCAGGGAACATAATCACTGGGGCCGACATGGATATTATCAGCATCAAGTTCATAATCTAACTGGGAGGTAACCGCAGTGGTCTTGGATATCTTTTTAGACTCAAGGCGTTCTCGCTCTAGCATATTGAGGAAGTCGGTATTGCCGCCAAAATTCAGTTGGTAGGTTCGCTCCAGCCTGACGCCGCGGTCTCTAAATAGCCGGGTAAGGACACGGTGAACAATAGTGGCTCCTACCTGGGATTTTATATCATCACCAATAATCGGTAGCCCCCTTTGCTCAAAGCGCTCCTGCCAGTACTTCTCGCGGGCAATGAAAACCGGGATACAGTTGATAAAGGCACAGCCAGCCGCCAGCACCTGCTCAATATACCATTTGGTTGCCTCTTCGCTGCCTACCGGTAAGTAGTTAATCACCACATCGGTCTTGGTGTCCTTCAGTATCTTAACTATATCAGCGGTTGGTCCGGGTGCTTTCTTAATTATCTGGGACAGATACTTACCTAAACCATCATGGGTCATACCACGCTCAATTTTGACACCGGTAGCTGGCACATCGCAGAACTTGAAGGTGTTATTGGGCAGAATAGAGATCGCCTTCGCCAGGTCTTTGCCAACCTTGTTCTTATCAATATCAAAGGCAGCGACAAACTTGATGTCGCTTATATGGTACCCCCCTAGATTGACATGCATAAGCCCAGGGACGAATTCATTCTCTTTCGCCTTCCTGTAATAGTAAACTCCTTGAATTAATGATGAGGCACAATTGCCCACTCCAATTATAGCTACATTTATATTACCCAAGTTTCGATTACCCTCCTTTCTAGTAACAGAAGTGTTATAAGGGGCTTGCTCAAGCTACTTTCTTATGTTATTCTCAACTAACTACCTCGCCAGTCAAATTGCCAAATACATACGAGGTTTAACAATGGTCTATGATTTCCACACCCATACTACACTAAGCGACGGTGAACTCTTACCGATTGAGCTAATCAGGCGTGCTCTAGTTAATAATTATTGTGTCATTGCCCTCACTGACCACTCTGCCACTGGCGAATTAAACCGTATAATCCAAGAAACTGCCGAAGCATGTGCCTTGGCCCGGTCACACTGGAATATCCTGGCTATCCCTGGCATAGAACTTACTCATGTCCCGCTCATGCTATCGCTGAAGCAGCTAAGAAAGCCAAGGAACTGGGAGCATGGATTGTAGTAGTTCACGGTGAAACAATCGTAGAATCGGTTGAAAGTGGTACCAATTTAGCGGCACTCCATAGCCCCCACGTTGATATTTTAGCTCACCCTGGACTTCTCAGCCTGGAAGAAGCCCAACTAGCTGCCACCAACGGCATCTTCCTTGAAATCAGTGCTAGAAAAGGCCACTGCTTAACCAACAGCCACATTGCCTCTTTAGCCCAGCACGTAGGAGCCAAGCTCCTATTAAACTCCGATGCCCATAATGAACACGACTTACTTACCACATCTCTAGCCACTGCCATTGCTCACGGAGCTGGTCTAGATGATACTGCCTGCCGGCAAGTGCTAGCCCTCAATCCCCGGGCTTTAATTAAAAACCTACCTGCTGGCTACCGGGGCTAATATAGACCAACCACATACGGACAAACAAATCCTCTACGCCGTCAGCCTTGTTGGTCTTTTTGTTAATTAGCCTTGTCCAATTCTAAATACTTTAGTGGCGCACACCGGGCAGACTCCCTGCGTAGCTGGTCTCCCATTCTTCAGGATAACCCGCTGGGGGTTCTTTATCTCCCTCTTCGCTCTACACTTAAAACAATATGCCTGCACCTATAATCACCTCCTTTCTACATCGGTTGAACTATATTCCTATTATACACAATCTGTCAAGGGCTTTCTCTCCTTATATTTACCAGAAACTCTAATCTAGTGCCGGGCTATAGAGCAACTAGATAAAAACCTTCTCCGGCTGCCATTGGCTTCTTTCAGGATTGAAGCGGAGCACACCTAAGAAACAACCGTCAAGGGTATAAACCCGGCAACGATTTTCCGTGGATTTAGATACCAGTGGATGTTGTTCAAGGTAACCGGCTCCCTTAGTGCTTTCAAAAACCAAGGGGCACCCATTCCTAATAGTCTGTCCGGTAGTATCAGTGACCACCATAGCTGTCCAGTGTGAAAGCACAACATCTACCGGATAAACAAAGTGTTGCCAGTATCCACAGTGAAAGGCATCTTCAAGCTGGGGCAGTGAAACCGCGTCCTTTATATCAAAAAAGCCGCATCTCAAGCGGACTAGGCTCTTCAAATTAGCACCACAACCCAGCGTCTGCCCCAAATCATGAGCTAGTGAGCGAATATAGGTACCCTTACCACAGACTACTTCTATGGTGACCACTGGCAGCTGCCAGTTTATAAGCTCCAAATGATGGATTTTAGTTGGTCTGCTTTTCCGCTCAATTTTGATGCCAGCCCGGGCCAATTCATAAAGTGGCTTCCCTTGATATTTCACGGCACTATACATCGGGGGTATCTGCTCTATTAAACCACAGTAAGAAGTCAGTGCCGACTCCAATTGCCCCCGACTAATACCAGTGGGGTTTCCTGTCTGGGTAACCTTACCACTGGCATCGTAGGTGTCGGTAGCCACACCCAATTCAATCTCAGCCCGATAAGCCTTGGTAGCGTCTATCAAAAACTCGATGACCCGTGTTCCCCGACCAAGGCAAACTGGTAGAACCCCCGTAGCCGCTGGGTCAAGGGTACCGGCATGTCCCACACGCTGCTCTCCGCTCAGCCGTTTTACCATAGCCACAATACTGAATGAGGTTCTACCCTGGGGCTTATTAATATTGAGTATGCCATCCATAGTCACCCACTACGCTGATTAGTCGTGCTGTCTGTGGTAACCTGGTCAATTAGCTTGAGCAGGTGAACCCCACGCTCGATAGAATCATCCCACTGAAAGCTCAATTCAGGAATACGGCGTAGCCTTAGCCGCTTGGTCAGCTCTCTGCGGAAGAAACTTGAAGCAGAAGCCAGTGCGCTCAGTGTCTCTTGCTTTTCCTCTTCACTGCCGATATGACTTACGAATATCCTGGCATGTCTCAGGTCAGGCGAGATAGAGACCTCAGTAACAGCAACAAAACTGCCAAGTCGGGGGTCCTTGACTTGGCGTTGCAGCAATTCACTAATCTCATGACGAAGCAGGCTATTTAGCCGTTGGATACGGTGTGTCATAATTATTGCCTCCTTAAACAGGTTCCAATTCTTACCAACACCCTGCTTAACTAGCCTTTTCTCTGCGGAAGAATTCTAGTATGTCACCAACCTCAAACTCATTAAAATCTTCAATACCTACACCACACTCATAGCCGCTGACTACCTCCTTAACATCATCCTTGAAGCGCCTCAAGCTGCTAACCACTGATTCAGACACTACTTCTTCCTGACGTCTCACTCTGACTGAGATGCCCCGACTTACCTTACCTTCAGTAACATAGACACCGGCTACTTTCATCTTCTTCACGCTGGGAAAGATAGCCCGAACCTCAACCCGTCCTACGATAACCTCAACATAAGATGGCTCAAGAAGACCTTTAAGAGCTTTATCGACATCATCTACCAAATTGTAAATGACATCATAGTAGCGAATATCTACGCCTTCTGCACTAGCTAGTCGCCGTGCTCCACCTTCGGAGCCAACACCAAAACCAATAATGAGACCCTTAGAGGCAGCCGCCAACATAACATCGCTCTCAGTAATATTACCAGTGCCACTATGGATAATTCTGACCTGAACCTCATCTGTACCCAACTGCTCCAAAGAGCTTCTTATTGGTTCAATACTACCTTGAACATCGGTTTTAAGAATAACATTAAGCTCTTTTATCCTACCAGCACTTATTTGGGCAAAGAGGTTATCCAGACTTACTGATTGCGGCAACAGTGACGGTTCTAGCTTCGCTTCCCGTAGACGCTCTTGTATTAAAGTCCGGGCTTGGCGTTCACCAGCCACCACGGTCAGGGTATCCCCCACTTGAGGCACAGTGTTTAAGCCAAGGAGCTCAACCGGGGTAGCTGGTTCAGCTTTTCTCACCCGTTTACCCATATCATTAAACATAGCCCTTACCCTGCCCCAGGTGCTACCCACCACTACCGTATCACCAAGTCTTAGGGTACCGGTATGAACTAGTACCGTAGCCAATGGTCCCTTGGTCTTGTCCATTCCCGCTTCAATCACTACCCCTACCGCTGGCTGAGCAGGGTTTGCTTTAAGCTCCTCCAGCTCAGCCACTACCAGGATGTTTTCTAGGAGCTCAGTGATGCCTGTTTTCTCTTTGGCTGAAACTAGAACACAGACAGTATCGCCTCCCCATTCCTCAATAAGTAAACCAGCGTCAGCTAGCTGTTGCTTAACCAGTTCCGGGTTAGCATTGGGCTTATCAATCTTATTAATAGCCACCACAATAGGCACTCCGGCCGCCTGTGCATGATCCCTTGCTTCTAAGGTCTGCGGCATTACCCCATCATCAGCCGCCACCACCAAAACAGTGATGTCAGTTACCTGGGCACCACGCGCCCGCATAGCGGTAAAGGCTTCATGACCTGGAGTATCTATGAAGGTAACCTTTTGTCCATTGACCTCAACTTGGTAAGCACCGATATGTTGGGTAATGCCCCCAGCTTCAGTAGCCATTACGTTAGTCTGACGAATGGCATCAAGAAGCCTGGTCTTACCATGGTCAACGTGTCCCATAATAGTAACTATGGGGGGGCGTGGCCGCAGGCCACCTAGTTGCTTATCTTGAAGCTGCTGACGCCGCTTGACCTCACCGATAGCGCTGGCTAGCTCTCGCACCGTTTGAGGGTGTACCTCATAACCGGCAGCGGTAGCTACTGCTGCCGCTGCCTCATAGTCAATGACCTGATTAATATTAGCCATAATGCCGTTTTTCATTAGTTGCTTAATAATGTCTACGGCGCTAACTTGGAGTAGGTCAGCCAGTTGTCTCACACTTAACGATTGAGGAATCTCAACGGAGAGAGTCTTGGGTGGTGAAGAACTATTACTAGCTTCTTCAGCTAGAGACTCCGGAGCTTCACCTGGTTTACTTGCCTTGGCCACTGATTAACTCCTTCCCAACATACTATTCTCTGCCTAACAGTCAATAAACCTTGGTAATACTTAATCCTGACCGAGGAGGGTTTCCCCGTGTTTAATAAGCTGCTGACGATTATCTGGGGTAAGGGTAGTCCGCAAAACGTGCTCTAGCCGACTACTTTGTAGCCCAATCTCCCAGCACTCCCGTGCCTGGCATAAGTAAGCACCACGTCCTGCCTTCTTGCCACTAGTATCAATCTCTACACTCCCATCAGCAATACGCACCAGGCGGACTAGTTCCCGCTTGGCGCTCACCTTACGGCAGCCCACACAGGTTCGTTGTGGTATATGCCTTCTAGTACTCATCATCCTCAACAAAATCTATGGCATGACGTGGTTTGGCACCTCTGATACTATCCTCGTCACGTTCCTTACCGCGAGCGCCCTTCTTTTTCTTCTTCCTTGATTTAGTTCCAGGCTTGCTCGGGCCAGCTACCAAGATTTCCTCAGCAAACCTCAGTTGAGGTTTTTTTGCAGTCGTTGGTTGTTGGAAAGAGATCTCTTGGGGGATAGAGGCACTATCCAGAGATGGTAAAGGCTCAGCCGCTTCATCCGCTGGTGCCTCGCTAGGCACTAAAGCTGGCTCCAGAATGGCTGGTATCTCAGTAGGAAGCTCCTCACTAATAATAGCTTCCTCAATAGCCTCCTCTTCCGTCTCAGTTGCTAGCTTCGCTTCCGCGATTCTTTCCGCTTCAGCTGCTGAGGCATTCTTAATGTCAATTCGCCAGCCGGTGAGTTTGGCCGCCAGCCTGGCATTCTGTCCCTCTTTGCCAATAGCTAAGGAAAGTTGCTTGTCAGGGACAATTACAGTGGCTATACCATTTTCCTCATCCAGTTTAACCCTTAATACCTGAGCCGGGCTAAGAGCACTGGTAATAAATGTGGAGGCATCTGGACTCCACATAATGACGTCCAGCTTTTCGCCACTTAACTCATTGACAATATTTTGTATCCTGATGCCACGAAGGCCCACACAGCAACCAACTGGGTCAATGCCATCTTGGCGGGCAGCTACAGCTACCTTACTACGGTAGCCAGCCTCACGGGCAATCGCTTTTATTTCCACTATTCCGTTAAAAACCTCAGGGACCTCCAGCTCAAAAAGTCGGCGAACTAGATTGGGGTGAGAACGTGACACTACTATCCGAGGTCCTTTACTAGTCTGAGCCACCTCTAACAGGCAAACCTTAAGCCTTTGGCCTACTCGGTACCTCTCATTGCGCACTTGTTCAACCGCGGGCAATACCGCCTCGGTTCTACCTAAATCAACAAAGATTTGTCTCGGCTCAATACGCTGTACCAACCCGGTGACAATATCGCCTTCCTTATCAGCATATTCCTCAAATATGGCGCTATGCTCTGCCTCATGAAGACGCTGTAGAATAACTTGCTTGGCTGTTTGAGCAGCAATACGTCCAGCGTTACGCGGAGTAGCTTCCACTTCAATGGGTTCGCCAATTTGCACATCTGATTTAACTCTCAGCGCTTCATCTAGAGATACCTCGCGGCGAGTATCGGCAGGTTGCTCAACTACAGTTTTCTCGGCCCACACTTTAACTTGACCAGTAGTAGGGTCAATCTTAACGGAAATATTCTGGCTAGGGGCGAAGCTATCCTTCTTATAAGCTGATACCAGTGCTGCCTCTACTGCTTTAAGCACTATCTCCTTAGGCAGGTTTTTTTCAGCCGAGAGTTGGGTGATAGCGAGGAGGAAGTCACTTTTCATCTCGGAATGAAACCTCCAATCCTATTATTTTCTCGCATAACAAAAAAGTGGGAATAAACCCACCTTAGATATCCTTTATTCTTCACCAAAATTATATCACAATCAGGCTTAATGTGCAATAGCACCATGTTGAAGTTGTTTAGTAACCTATCCCCCTCTCCTTTTAAGAAGGGAAGTGCAGAATTTATGTTAAGCCAGTGTTGGCTCCTTAAGGGGTATTATACTACGCTGGCTATGATTGATACACCACTGCCATGAACATCTAGCGATGTCCGAAACTCTTGTCAAGGGGTCGCTGATTATTTGAGTTTATTAAGCCAATTGAGAAAGTGATTGAACTCACGGGGGTAGGGTGGGTCTTCTGAGGCGAGCACAATGTTCTTAAAACCCAAGTCAGTCGCGATGGTGTTTTTGTAGATGTCGAATGGAGAATAGGGCGGGAATATTTGGAAGCCTAGTTCAAATACTAGACCATTGTATGTATTTGCGAAGTCATAGAAAAGTGGGTCGACTTTGACCGCAATGAGACCAGGTCGGAGATGATTCTGTTTGCACATTTCGAAGTGGTCTAGGAGTTGCTGTTGTTTATCTGAGCGCCTAGTTATCTTCGTGGGGTCTGGCCAAATGTCAGAAAGGCCATCTTTAATCTCGAAAGCCGTCGGTGTTGGAGCTAGAAAGAATGCATCGGGAGTTACTTCACTTACTTGTTGCAAGGATTTTAATTGAAAAGCGGTGGAGTTTTTGGTTGGGGAAAGTTTTTAAAAGCTAGTATGCCTCTAATAACCGAATTAGCGTTCATACCCATTTGGTAACTTCTATCTTGGTGTGTCCACAAATTGTAGGTAAAGGAATTCTGTTGGTAGGCAGTCGTGAGAGTAGAGATATCGGTGCCGGGGAGATAGACCCAGTGGGGATCACTGGGATGCTCGATTAGGTATCCTTGAGAGAGGGCCTGATTAAGGGCGTAGTATGTTCTTATCCAGAGTTGTTCGATATACCCCTTTTTGGGTGGGGATCTATTGAGATTTGATGAGTAGAAGACGAGGTGAAGGCGTAAGATGCGTTTATGGAGACAGATATATTGGGAGAGAACCTTAGTAAAGGCGTTATGAAACCGGTTGAAGAGGATTCTAGGTAGGGGATGTGGTTGTTGTCGCATTATCACTATATAACTACCTGATGCTTTTTAAATTATGTAAAGCATTTGGGGCAACACAAATGCTTTACTTTATTATACCATAGGCGCAAGTAGCGGATGATTACGGAAGGTTAAGTTCGAAAGAGTTACGCACATCGCTAAATTCTTACCAATAGTTATCAAAGTGAACCGAACAGAACCTTGCCATAGTCTAAGCAATCTTCCGTGTTGAGGAAATTGGTTAAACCCCTCTTTCTACCTGCCCACATCTATTCCCAGAACCACCGAGGTTTCAATCTGTCGCTGGGGGATGTCCCAGTAGGTTTTTAGCAGTTCATCCTTATCAGGGAGGAGACCGAAGCCATGCTTTTGGTAAAAGGCAATTGCCCAATGGGCATCAGCCCATGTCCCCACCAGCAACCGGGAAGTGGTAACCAGACCTTTAAGGTGATTTAACAATCTACTGCCTATCCCCTGTTTCTGCCACTGAGGTAATACATAGGCGTGGCGGATAAGGGTAACATCTTTAATTGGTTGAAACCCCATTATCCCAACCAGCTCCTTATTTACCTCCTGGCCAAAGAAGGTCATCTGCTTCATTTCCTGCTCAAGCTCATCCATAGCCATATAAGGCTGGTGATAGCAGTCAGCCGGTATAACCACTTTATAGACCTTGGCTGCCTCGTTAATGATAAAATGTATCCGGTTTACATCACCTAGCTGGCAAATACGAATCATATGCCTAAGAATCATATGCCTAATTGTAGCAGATTTTGTATTTAGTGACTAAATGGAGTAATATAATTAGGAGTTAACCAATTTGATTAACCCTTTGGGAGTAGTAGTATGCTGGATATTTTTGCCAAGGAGTTTAGGCCAAAAAGAATAATTGACAATCCCTCCGAGCAGAAACTCAGGGAGTGGTCTCTAGACCATGGAGGTATCATCACGGAGTTTGGCAACCTTGCCGTAACTACCACGGTGCGGAATAGAATAGCCAAGTTTACTGAGGTGGTGATGGGTGAACTCAGCCAAGAAGACGTCCAGCTTGTCCGTAAGGTTATGGCATATTTGCAGGATAAAGAAATGATAATGCTGGACAGGGTGATGTGTCAGACTCCAGGCTACAAGAGAAATTGCCGTGTGTATTTTACGGCTGACTATCCCCGGATACCACTGATGTGGGGTAATACCCTGTTTCCTCCAGAGGGAGGCAAGCCTGATTTTACCACCATTACCGTGGCTGAATGGCCGGAAAAAAAGGTCCTAGTCTTTCCCGACTCAGGTATAACCCTTATCCTGGGGAGTGACTACAAGGGTGAGAACAAGAAGGCAATGCTTCGTCAGGTAATGTACTGGGCTAAAAAGGAGGGCAATCTTGGACTTCATGCGGCAAGTAAGATTTTGCGAGTGTTCCGGGATGGGAAATTGAGAGATTTCGGCTTTCTCCTTTTTGGTCTCAGTGGCACCGGGAAGACGGCACTCTCTTGCCATTCCCAGTGGTTACGTCCCCCGGAGAGGGTGATAATTCGCCAGGACGATGTGGTCATTCTCAGGTCTTATGGTAGTGCGATAGGCACTGAAGAGTCCTTCTATCTGAAGACGGAAGGTCTGGAGCCAGGCATGCAACCTCTTCTGTATGCAGCGGCGATAAGTCCTCGGGCGATACTGGAAAATGTGGCTGTTGATCCAGAAACAGGTAAAGTAGATTTCTTTGATAGTACATTAACCTCCAATGGACGGGCGATGGTTAAAAGAGGTGACATTGCTTTTACTGACAGTGAGATTGACCTGGAGAGGGTTGACTTTGTGCTCTTTATTACCCGGCGCCAGGATATCCTTCCTCCGGTAATACGCCTTACTCCCGAGTGGGGAGCGGCCGCCTTTATGTTAGGTGAGTCGGTAGAGACTTCAGCCGGTGACCCTACCCAGGCAGGCAAGGCACTGAGGGTAGTTGGCACCAATCCCTTTATCGTCGGTAAAGGAGAAAAGGAAGGTAATATCTTCCTTGGCATCCTGAGGAATAATCCTAGCATACAGTGCTTCATTCTGAACACGGGGAAAGTAGGTGGCGTAGATAGGGGGCAAAAGATAACGGTTCGCGATTCAGTAAAGATAATAGAGATGATAGCCCGGGATAAGATTATATGGAAGAAGGACGAGTTCTGGGGCTATGAGGTACCAGTTCAAATCCCGGGGGTAGACCTAGCTCGCTTTGACCTAAACCACTATTACCCTGAGGAGCAGGTACGGGAAATCTCGGAGAATTTAAAGCGGGAAAGGCTGGAATGGCTTTCCCAGTTCCCGGGTCTGGATGTGGACATTATTAAGGCTGTCAAGCCATAGTACTGGTGCCAGACCAACAATAATGGTATGCAAGATGGTAAACCTTGTGGCAAACCATGGTGCACAATCCGATGCCTGTTCAACTGCCACCTATTTAGTAGGTAAATCCGGCAGTTTTAGTGCAGAATTGCTCCTATCCTCTCTTGTAAGGAGACAGGCTTAAAGCCAAAGACCTTTTTCACAATATCAACATCGGTGATATTATCCCGACTGAGCATCGCGAGCTGGGCTGAAGTAAGTGGAGGCCTGGGTAATACCTGCTCCATTGCCCACACCATTGGCTGCATCATAGACATCGGGATGTGAAGTTTTGGCCGCCTCAGTTTTAGGGTCTGAATAACCATGTCGATAATGTCTTCAAAGGTCAAATACTCCGGGCCACCCAGGGGGATGGTTCGATTGATTGTCTGCTTGTTTTCCAAAGCCTTAGCTACACAGGTAGCAGCATCATCTACTGAGATCAACTGAAACCTGGTCCTGCCTGAGCCAATTACCGGCACCAATGGTAATCCTTTCACCATGCCAGCCAGCACGGTTACAAAACCATCTCCTCTACCGAACATAACCGATGATTGGAAGATGGTGTACTCTATACCACTTTTCCTGACTTCTTCCTCCCCCTGCCACTTAGTGTAAAGCAGAGGAAAACGTCTGTCGGGCCCGGCGCCCAGATTGCTCATATAAATGAGCCTTTTGACGTTGCTCATCTTGGCTGCTTGAACCAAGTTCCTTACGCCCAGATAGTTCACCCCTTCAAAAGTAGCTTGCCTTGTCTCTCTAATTATGGCTACCAAGTGAATGACCGTTTCTACCCTTTCTAGCACTACCTCAAGCGAACCTTGGTTAGTGACATCACCATAGCAAATCTCAACGTTAAGGCCTTTCAGCATGCTCAAATCAGATGAAGTTCTCACTAAACACTTTAGCTCCTTGCCCCTGGACGCTAACTCCCTAACTATGTGTCTGCCAACGAATCCGGTGCTTCCGGTGACCAGGATCATCTCTATACCCTGCGTTCTTATTGAGTTTTCTCACTTAATCCGATTATAGGCCACGCTGTTTGTTAATTCAAGAAATTTGGCAGATTAGCTCGTAGTAGAGGGAAAGACTAGAACCTTCTACACCATAGCTGTTTTGACCAATAAAGTTATATTTCCCATCACATACCCTGTACCAACAAAATGAAGTTTGGTTGGCAGTATTCGGTTCCCTTCGACTGTTAGAGTACCCTTGAAGGGTAATCGGCATAGTTTTCAACTAGCGCAAAATAGGCTACAATATTGGCACGACTTGTTAGGTATCCAAGCGGGAGAGAAAGATATGGATTTGAAACACTCGTTTCCATCCCGTCGCTCGGCAGTGATGAGTAATCGCGGCATAGTGGCCACCAGTCAGCCCCTGGCAGCGCAGGCTGGGGTGAGTATGCTACTGCAAGGAGGCAATGCCATTGATGCTGCCATCGCTACCGTCGCAGCTTTAAATGTGGTGGAACCCATGTCGACCGGTCTGGGTGGAGATGCCTTTGCGCTGGTATATCTAAGCGGAAGCAATGAATTGAAGGCATTGAATGCCAGCGGCCGGGCTCCCTATGCCGCCAGTTTGGCAACACTCCGAAATCTAGGTTACCAGGAAATGCCTACGGCAGGTATTCATACAGTAACAATTCCCGGGGCCTTGGATGGCTGGTGTTCGCTGCTTGACAAATATGGCACTATGAGCTTGGCTCAGGTATTGGCACCAGCCATCGAGTTAGCCGAACACGGGTTTCCGGTCACGGAGATTATTGGGCATACCTGGAAGGTGAATAGCGCCAAACTGCAATCCAATACCAGCGCTGCCGATACCTATCTGCCAGCTGGAAGGGCACCTGAGTCGGGTCAGATTGTTGTGCAGCCCGACCTAGCCAAGACCTTCAAGAAGATTGCTCAGGGGGGACGTGATGTCTTTTACCGGGGAGAAATTGCTGAAGCCATAGCAGCCTGTTCAAAAGAAAACGGTGGGTTAATTACTATGCAAGACCTGAACGACCATACATCTACCTGGGTAACACCAATGAGTACCAATTATGGCGGATATGATGTCTATGAATGCCCGCCCAATGGTCAGGGGCTTGTAGCCCTTCTGGCCTTAAATATACTGGAAGGTTGTGACCTGCAGTCTCTAGGGCATAACTCCCCTGGGTATCTACACCTCCTGATAGAGGCAGTGAAGCTGGCTTTTGCCGATGCTAACAGATACGTGGCCGACCCTGATTTTGTGGACATCCCTTTAAAGAGCTTGCTTGCTAAGTCTTATGCAGAGCGGAGAAAGCGCCTCATAGATACGAATAAGGCAAGGCAAGCGGTGGAGGCAGGTATCCCGGATACTGAGGGAGATACCGTTTACCTAGCGGTGACCGATAGCGAGGGTAACAGCGTCTCTTTTATCAATAGCCTTTACCAGGCGTTTGGCTCCGGCATCGTGGTAGATGGTACCGGTATTTGCTTGCAAAACCGTGGCAGCATGTTTTCCCTTGAGGCTGGCCATGCTAACTGCATTGAGCCTCATAAGAGGCCCTATCATACCATAATCCCAGCCATGGTCTTCAAGGATGGTAATTTGTTCCTCACCTTCGGCGTTATGGGTGGACTTATGCAGCCCCAGGGGCATGTCCAGGTGTTGCTCAACATTATTGATTTTAGCATGGGTGTGCAGGCAGCTCTGGATGCTCCTAGATTCAGGTATATTCAAGGTAATGAGTGTGCCTTTGAACCAGGTATTCCTTCTAGCGTTCTCCGGGAACTGGCTAACAAGGGGCACCGCGTTACTAAGCTGGATGACCCATACTCTCAGGAATTTGGCGGAGGACAGGCCATTATGGTACACCCTTCAACTAAGGTCCTCATAGCTGGTTCAGACCCCCGTAAAGATGGTTGTGCTATTGGGGTCTGGTAGTTGAGGGACGTGGGTATCTTGGGGACTTTGCTCAGCTAAACATCACGGCACCTTGTGCCGTCCATATAAGCTGAAGGATTGGGGGGCCTTGAAAAGCCTTATGCTGTTGACACTCACTGCCGCAGATGTTACCTTTTGTCTAAGAGCGGCGTCGTGGATAAACTCACTTCCTATCTACCTATGTTAACCGCTAATCGAACCCGAACAGAGACAGACATACGCCAGTTAAAAAAGGAGGGGAATAAATAGATATGAGCAACTCAGGGAAAAAACGTGATATTATCGCTAACGTGGAAAGACTGAATCAGATGATGGACAGAGATGGGTTTTCGGCGATAGTGGCACGTTCAGGTAAAAACTTCACTTATTTGGCTGGTTTTGCCTTTCCGGGCACCTTGGCCAGACATCTGGATTTCCCTGACTCACCCAGAGGTGTGCTTCTTATATGGCCAAGGAATGGTAAGCCAGTGATGGTCGTGAATGAATTTGCTGAGCCGTTGGCTCGCCGTGATTCCTGGCTGGAGGATATTGAGACGTATGACGGCTACACCGAGTCTGTATACATGAAGGCGGCTGAGGTGCTCACCAGAATGGGTCTGCAAGAGTCTAAACTGGGCTTTGAGAAATCATATCTCAGCGCCATCCAGTGGGAAGAGACCCGGGGACTTCTGCCTCGAGCGAATATCACTGACTGCGCGAGTGTGATGAACGAAGTCCGCTGGATAAAAACTGCCGGTGAAGTGGAGCTTATAAAGACGGCGGCAAATATTCTGGATGATGCCTACCTGGAGGTCTTTCCGACCATCCGTGACGGTGATACCGAACGCGAGATTCATAGTCGTCTCATAAAAAGCTGTATTCAACGGGGTGCCGGATGGGCACACGGTATCCTGAATTCCAGTCGGAACACCGTTATGTACGGCGGGGAAAGTGACTTCATATTCCGTCGAGGAGACATTGTTCGCAACGACTACGTTCTCTATTACCAGGGATATCCCGGCCATCAGTCGCGTACCGTGGTTTTAGGTCAGCCCTCGGAAGAATTTAAGCGTGACTACAAGTTGTACCGGGATGTATATATGAAGATAATGGAGAAATGTCGTCCGGGAGAAAAAGCCGGAGATATATACCAGTCTGCTGTTGATGCTTATCAGCGTATTGGCTTTGGTAAGCCCCAGCTGGCGGGTCATGGTGTCGGTGCCTGGTGGCATCAGCAGGAGCCCTACCTTGTTAAAAACAATCCACAGAAGCTGGAAGCGGGAATGGTTGTGGCATTTGAGCCCTATGTTGGCCACTGGCATATCCAGGATCTGATTCTGGTAACAAACGACGGTCCCAAGCTGCTGTCAGATAAGTTCAGCACCGAAGAGATGTTCATAGCTGATTAACGCTGCCTCCGCAGCCAATGCTACTACCCAGCGACGGTGCCCACGAAACGTTAGGAGTAGGCGTATACTAGCCTCAGGCGAAGATGGCAAACCAATATGGTTATGCTCTTGGCATAAAAACCGTTGAAAATACTGTTAAGATACTTCGTGTGGCTAGGGCGATGAAGTCGAAGCCCCCTATCGTCTTCACCATACAGTCTTACAACCCTGATTTGACTGATGTCTCACCAGTATTAGTTAGAAAGACGCCGTTCCTGGAAGAGTTGGTAGAAGGCTCTAAGTGGGTTAAGCTTGACCCCGTATTGAAATTGAGCGCCAGCTGGATGAGCCTTGCATTATAAAGAAAAATTATTCTTGCTTCTGGGGCACTCCCCTGACTGAGATTCTCGTTGGCAACCGCGTGGATACACTAATCATCACCGGCTGCAGCATTGACTCTTGTGTCCGGGCTACGGCTATTGATAGCATGAATTTGCGCTTCAACACTATTGTTCCCTTTGAAACTGTAGGTTCCCGTGATGCAGAAGCGGCTGGGTATGGCTTATTGAGTTATACCATCTTCACCGTGTAAGTGCTACAGACATCACCCATCTAGCGGCAGGATTGTGTCTATTGTGTTTCAGTCTCCAGTGTACTGGACGAGTACATGCTATTGCACATTAAACCTGGCTGTGATATAATTTTAGTGAAGAATAAACCGTATTTGCGATTGCTATGCCTTTGCGTAATTAGAGTATAAGATACCACAAAGGGGACTTGTTAGTCAATATGAAGCGAAATGAGCTTTGTTGATGAAGAGTTCCTAAGGCAAGTGGTTATGAGTGAGGAATAACAACCCGGCGGGGAAGCAAGGAGTTGTCACATTGTGTTCAAGCCAGGGAAGGTGGCAAGGGAGGAAAGGGAAGAGATACAGCTAAAATAGAAAAGACCTGCGGCAACAGGTCTTTCTGGGAAGTGAAAACAGGTAATGGCAGTATATAGTTGCTTGTATTCTACAGTAATCCTGAAGATAAGTCAAGCAAAATCGCTGAAAGGGTTCAGGGAGCCAGAGTACTTCTGAGCCCTTTGTTTTATTGAGGGGGTTGGGGATGAGTGGCATCCGACGACATTGTGAAGGTACTTGAAATCTTCAAAACATATTATGAGGGGGTGAGAAATGAGGTAGTTAATGGAATAACGAGGGTGACTAAATTTTTATAAGGAGATTGTGAAATGAGAATGAAAAAATTATTGATCCTAATTGGCAGTCTCTGCCTAGCCCTCATGTTGGCACTACCGCTGGTTGGAGCCTGTGCGCCGACGCCAACACCGGCACCAACGCCAGCGGCACCTGAAAAGGTCTGGTACTGGCATCCATCAACATGGCTGCCTTCTGGAGTGGAATGGGATAGGTTGGGCTACATCTCGGACTATATAACTAAGGCATCGGGTGGGCGTATAGTATGTGAACCGAGTGCGCCGGGGGCAATATGCCCTGTGGAGGAACAGCTAGACATGGTAGGTACCGGTGCTACCGACGCCATGATGCCCTATCCTGACTACTATTCCGGGAAGATTCCTCTCTGCGTATTAGCAGCCAATGCAAGTTACCTGCTGGACACAACATGGGAGTTCTACCAGTATATTGAACATCAGCGTGGTGGGCGAATGTTGGAGTTAATAAAAGAGGAATATGCCAACTACGGTGACATACATGTGGTCGGGCCATGCTATTTACCAGTCTATGTCATAGTAGCCTCGAACGTGCCGTTAAACGGTATAGCCGATATCCCGGGGACGAAGTTCAGGTGTGGTGACGTGCCCATAGCCAATGCACTGGGCGAATTGGGCGCTGCGGTAGTTTGGTTCCCAGGGACAGAGATTTACACAGCGCTGGCCACTGGTGTTGTTGATGCCATGACCTATTCCCATCCGGGAGACTACATAGCTATGGGCTTCCACGAGGTTAGCAAGTACTGGGTTAAGTCACCCATAATGGGCCCGATACTGGCTGATTACTTTATAGTAAATGGCAAGGTGTGGCGGGAACTTCCGGATGACCTCAAGGCTGTGGTGGAGGCAGCGGTTGCTGCCGGAAATGCCTATGCAGAATATGAATCTTATGTAGATATTGAGGAAGGCTGGATTGCGGCGAGAGAATATGGGATTGAAATTGTAGAGTGGTCTGAGGAAGATGTTCTGCAATGGAAGAAGACGGTAGCGTCGTTCCTCCCTGAGTACGCCAAAGATGAGGCTAGCACTGAGGCAGTTGAAATACTCAAGGAATTTATTGTTGAGTGGAAGCCAGCTTTGGCTGAGTTAATGGGGCTAGCGTAGGATTCTCCATTAAGTTCTAGGGCGGGCTCTGCCGGGACGCATCCCCTCGGGCAAGTGGCATCCCGCCCTTGGAAGGGGACGGATACCAAGGATTAAACAGTGAATTACGTCTTGCGCCTTTTACATGGGATTGATGCCATCAACGAGCGAGCGGGAAAGGCTATAAGTATCCTTGTTGTTTGCATGACTGGTATTTTGTGTTGGGAAGTGATTTTAAGATACGCATTCAACGCTCCTACCATTTGGGCTCATGAGGTATCCTGTCACATTTTTGCTGCCTATTCAGTCCTCGGCGGGGCTTATGTACTTCTGGTCAATGAACACGTCAGATCGGACGTTGTTTATGCCCGCTTCTCTCCCAGAGGGAGAGCGATTCTTGACTTGGTGACCTTTCCCCTCTTCTTTATGCTACTGGGCATAATACTGGTGGAAGGTGTGCCGATGGCGCTGAGCTCAATAGAGGTCAGGGAAGTCACAGTTTCCTTCCTCCATTCGCCAGTATATCCAATCAAGACATGCATACCCATAGCCGCCTTTCTAATGTTACTCCAGGGGTTAGCTCACTTCATTCGAGCCCTCGCCCTGGTTATTACGGGAAGGGAGTTGAGATGAGCCCCGAAGCTTATCTAGGGTTAATTCTTGCCTGTCTTTTCGGCTGTCTACTCTTGGGTTTCCCCATGGCTTTCACCTTGGCGGTTAGCTCTGTGATAGTGGCTCTTATATATGGGGGGCCTGGAATGCTTAGTTACACTGTCATCCAGGTCTATTCTGGAATGGTCAGCTTGCCCCTCGTTGCCCTGCCCTTATTCATCTTCATCGCCAATGTCCTGGAAAGATCCGGGATAGCGGGGGACTTATACACCGCTTTGCGCCAGTGGTTGGCGCCTTTACCCGGCGCCCTGGCAATAGCCACTGTGTTGGTTTGCACCATAGTTGCTGCCATATCGGGAGTAGCTGCGGCCGGCGTGGTCATCATGGGAATCATTGCTCTTCCCTTGATGCTGAAGCGTGGTTACCACAAAGATATCGCTTTAGCCCCTATCATGGCCGGTGGGGCATTGGGAATTCTTATTCCCCCCAGTGTAGTGTTCATCCTTTACGGCATGATGACCAGGACATCAATAGGAAGACTGTTCGCCGGGGGGCTTGTCCCTGGCATCATCCTATCCCTCGGTTACATGATTTATATAGGCGTGAGATGTTACTTCCAACCGCATCTTGCCCCTCCTGTCCCCCCTGAAGAAAGGGTGTCATTGAGGGAGAAGATTGCCCTAAGCACAGGGCTAATCGCGCCTTTTTTGCTTATCTTCCTTATTTTAGGCACCATTTTTCTTGGTATCGCTTCTATTACCGAGGCTGCTGCGGTAGGTGCTGCCGGTGCTATGGTCTGCGTCGCCATAAGAGGCAAACTTAGCTGGACATTGGTGAGAGAGGCGTGCTACCGAACTTTGACAGTTAGTTGTATGATTATGTGGATTATTTTTGGGGCTAAGATGTTTGCCACCGTCTTCATCACGGTAGGTACCGCACGGTTAATATCAGAGGGCTTGATGGGCCTAGCAATACCGCCCATCGCCCTTGTGTTAATGATGCAGTTTAGCTACATCCTCCTCGGCTGTATCACTGAAGAAGTAACCATGATAGCCCTGACAATTCCCATATATGCTCCCATTCTTACTGCCCTGGGTTTTGACCCGGTGTGGTTCGGGGTTCTCTTCCTTATCAACTTGCAGATGGGCTATCTGACCCCCCCCTTCGGCTATTGCCTGTTCTATATGAAGGGGGTTGCTCCACCTGAAGTAAGTACAGTAGACCTTTATCACTCTATTTGGCCCTTTCTAGTGATTCAATTGTGTGTGCTGATGTTGGTTTTGTTTTTCCCGCAGCTAGCCTTGTGGCTCCCCGAAACGGTTTTTGGCCTGAAGTAGATTGCAGTATCCATGTAGATATTTAGCAAGCGCGGAACATCAGCCTATGACGAGGTTGATACATTGACAGAGGTTCAAGCGGTTCAGGCAGGCGGGCTCTGCCAGGGGAAACTGGGGTACCGGGGGAATCATTTTATCATTTCTGCCACCAGGAGTAGCTTCGGGGGGGAGTAGAACAGGTAAAAAGTGAGTGACAACAATTTAGGAGGTAAAAATAAAGATGGTTTCTGTATTGGAAGAGATTTCGGAAGCTGTGGTTAAAGCTGAGTCCGAAGCAAGGGTTAAAGAGCTCACTC